>Ga0208645_1001741_pt1 | contig 18427 bp, 25 predicted proteins | sample VirMetDEL_Sep_01_FD_184519 | JGI IMG/M metagenome (GOLD analysis project Ga0208645, IMG submission 184519) | Aqueous microbial communities from the Delaware River and Bay under freshwater to marine salinity gradient to study organic matter... | ecosystem: Environmental > Aquatic > Marine >... | reverse complement strand
ATTATGAAATAGAGCAAAACGAAACTATACCTTACCCTATTACTGGTAAAGTAACTTCAGAGAATATGATCCACGTTAAGGGATTATCTACTGATGGAGTTATGGGTAAGTCACCAATACAGAGTGCAGCAGAATCTTTAGGTATATCTTTATCTATCGAACAATTTGCAGGTTCGTTCTTTAAGAACGGAGCATCTGTAGGTGGTATTCTTAAACATCCAGGAACATTAAAGCCTGAGACTGCTAAGAGATTACGAGCTAGTTGGAATCAAACTTATAGTGGTTCGATTAATGCAGGTAAAACTGCAATTTTAGAAGAGGGAATGGATTTCTCTCCACGACAGATTCCTAACAATCAAGCACAATTCTTAGAGACTAGACAATATCAAATTAGTGATATTTGTCGTGTTTTTAGAGTACCTAACCATCTCGTAAACGATTTATCTAACGCTACATACTCTAACATAGAGGCGCAGCAAATAGATTTTGTGGTACACACTATCACACCTTGGATTAAGCGTATTGAGATGGCACTTAATCAAAAATTAATTCCTTTCAATAAGAAAGGCTCACAATATTTTAAATTCAATTTAACTGCTCTTTTAAGAGGTGACTCTAAATCAAGAGCAGACTACTATAGAACACTTGTAAACATTGGTGTTATTTCACCTGATGAGGTTAGAGCTTTTGAAGATATGAACTCAATGGGTGGACCAAGTGAAAATGTTTATATGCAAAGTAATATGATGCCTTTAGATAGTTTAGGCGAAGGAACAACAAGAAAAGACATAGAATAAAATGGCACTAAATCGAGAACAAAAAGAAAAAAAGAAGTTTTTAGTTAAAAAAGGTTCATTTGCTGAATCAGTTTCAAATAGTGATACTGTTGATTTAAGTGAAGAAAAAGCTGAACTATATATAGGTACAGGTGGTCACTTAAAAGTAAATTTATTTGGTGGCTCAACAGTTGTGTTAAAGAATGTACCTTCAGGAACATATTTACAAGGTATTTTTGTTACTAGAGTTTACAGAACTGGTACAACTGCAAGAGATATAGTAGCAATTTATTAAACAAGTTGCAATATGAAAAATAAAGAAACTAGAATATATAATGGTAACTACGAGGTTCGATTGGATGAAAGTTCAAAAGAAACTAAAGTAAGTGGTTACGCTGCCTTGTTCGATACAGATAGTAGAGATTTAGGCTTTAGAGAAACAATTTCTAAACGAGCTTTTGATGGTCGCTTAGAAGATAATGTAATCTTAACTTTCAATCACGATCCTAACTTAATCTTAGATAGAAATATCGGAGGTACTTTACAATTATCGGTTGATGATAGAGGATTACGATACGATGCTACTTTACCTAACACAACAACTGGTAATGATGTAGCAGAATTAATGAAACGAGGTTTACTTTATGAATCTTCATTTGCATTTACTGTGACTGATGATGATTGGAGTAAAGATGGAGATGTTACAAGAAGACAAATTAATAAAATTGGTAGACTTGTTGACGTATCTATAGTCGGTGTAGGTGCTTATGCCAACACAGATGTTGCCCTTCGTTCTAAAGAAGCTTTTGAAACAGAAGCGACTATAGAAGAAACCCCTCAAGTTGAAGAAGTGGAGCAAAAGGTTGAGGAATCATTTGATGATTCAAAGTTAAATTTATTAAGTAACGAATTAAAATTAAAAAAACGAATATGAAAAATTCGATTGAAATTCGTCAAGAGAGAGCAGAGCTTATCGGAAAAGCTGATACTTTGTTAAACTTGGCTAAAGGTGAGTCTCGTGACTTTAGTGCTGACGAGCAAACTTCATACGATGGTATGATGACTAACATTGACAAACTAGCTAAAGACATTGAGGTAGTTGAGCGTCAAGAAAAATTAAACGCTGAAGCAGCTTCTATTCCTGTTTCTCACGCAACTCAAAATGTTTCTGATTCTAAAGAATTACGAGCATTTTCTTTTGTAGACGCATTTAACGCTGCTAAAAGTGGTCGTGTTGAAGGTCTTGTTCGTGAAATGGATCAAGAGGCTCGTAACGAGAACCCTTCTCAAAACTTCAAAGGTGTGGCTATACCTCACTCTGCTTTGGAATCTCGTGCAAACACAGCTTTAACTTCTAACTCTCAACCAGTAGAGGTTAAGTCTTTCGTAGATGATATGTTTGCTGCTTCTGTATTAGTTGGAAATGGTGCTACAATGTACACAGGTGTTTCTGCTTCTCAAAAAATTCCAATCGTAGCAGGAATTACTGCAGGTTTTATTCCTGAAAATGGTTCTTCAGCACAAGCTGCTGCAGGTACTATTGGTGGTGGTCAGTTGAACCCTCACACTATTGTTGCTGCAACTAATGTTTCTAACGCTGCTTTAGCTCAAAACGCTTCTATCGAGGCTGCTTTCAGAAGAAACTTTGCAACAGCTATTATGGCTCAATTTGAAAAGAACTTGTTAGTAAGTGGAGATGCTTCTCAAGGTCCTGAGTCAATATTTGCAGATGGTGTTGCTTACACTTCAGGTACTCAAGCTTGGACAAGCTCTACAGCTTTAGCAACTGTTCAGTCTATGTTTAGCAAAATGATTTCTCAGTCAAACGATGTAAACAAGCCTTCAGTTAAATTATTATTGAATGGTGATGCTTACGCTGACTTAGCTGCTCAAATCGCTGCTAAAGATGGTTCTGCTTTCAATGCTGCTTCTATGAACTTAGTTGATAGAACTGTTCTTAACATTCCTTACGCTATTTCAGACAATGTAGGTTCTGATAGTAACTCTGCTGCAAGAGCAAGAGCTTTAATGTTGGATATGGAGAAAGTTCACTTAGCTATGTTCGGTGGTCTTGACATCTTAGTAGACCCTTACTCTCAGTCTTTAAGTGGTGGTACTTCACTTGTACTTTCTACTTTACTTGATGGATTGATTGCTCAGTCTGCAGGAAAAGAAGCTGCTGTTAAATGTGTAGCTCCAGCATAGTAGATTAAATTAATTAGAAAGGCGAAAGGGTTAATCCCCTTTCCCTTTTCTTTATAAAAAACCAAAATGGCTATATCGTACTTAGATAATATATTTAACAAAGGTAACTACGAGTATCTAAACCCAAGTCAAAATAGATATGGGAATTTAGAATTAGTAGAAGTTGAAGATGCTCAAGTTGTTTCAACTGCTGAGTTAAAAGCTCAACTTAGAATTGATACTTCTGATGAGGACACTTTGTTAGCTACATATATAAGTGCTGCGACTCAAATGGCTGAACACTATTGTAACAGACATTTTATTACAGCTAAGTACAAACTTTGGTTTAATGAATTACCTAGCACATTTAGTTTATACTATCCTGATTGTAAATTTAATTTTTCAGCAGGAAATGATAACGCTAAAGATGGCTTACACTATTTAGCTGCTGTAGGTGATACTTACACTTTGTTTGCCAATACGAATTGGTACTCAAATCAAAATACTAACCCTTGTCAGGTAAAAATGACTAACACACCTTCTAATGCGATAAGTACATCAGATTTAGATGGAACAACTGACGGAATATATTATTTCCAATTCCAAACTGGTATTGGCGATGCAGCAAGTGATATTCCTGATGCTATTAAACAAGCGATTAAATTAATTGCAAGTGATATGTATTATTTCAGAGAGGATCGCAAGAGAGCGTTTCCAATGGCTTCTGAGATATTACTACAACCTTATAAATGCTATTTATAGTATATGGCTTTTATTGCAAAAATAAAGGCAGGTGATTTTAACCAACGAATTAAGTTAAAGTCAGTATCTTCAACTCAAGACGGTTTTGGAGGCGTTTCAAGCAGTTATTCTGTTCAAGCGACAGTTTGGGCAAATAAGAATGTTAAGACCCTTAGAGACATCGAAGAGAAGTTTGAAGGAAAAGAATTACAATCTTATGGTCGGTTTGTTTATACCATAAGATACTCAAGTGAGACAAAAGGCATAAAAGCTAATTGGATTATTGAGGAAGTACAATCTAGCGATATATACGAGATATTAGGTTTTGTTATAGACCCTAGAAAAGAGTTCATTGAGGTTTTTGTAAAGCAAGATTTACCAACAGCTTCACCAATATAGTTATGGCTGATAATAGAACGATACGAGTACAAGGTATTCAGGATGTTCAGCGTAGTTTAAAAAAACTAGGTCAAACATCTCGCCAATCTCGTACAGCTATAAACAAAGCGTTGAGACCTGCTGCTAATAAATTAGCTAGAGGTATTCAAAGTGCTTATAAAAGAGAGTTTAATAGTAACTCTAATTATAAAAGAAAAAGTGGTAGAACACCAACATTTAAAACGATTGGTATAATTACAGCTCGTCAATCGAGAGAGCCAGGTTTATTTGTTGGTCCTATTGTTCGTAAAACCACACCTATAAGAATTAAAGGGAAAGATAGTAGAAACTTACCTGCGATGCAAATTAAGGGTAATGCTAAACAAGACCCTCGACCTGATGTGTTTCAGGCTACAGCTAGAAAGATGGAGTCACAAATATTTACCCAAGCTGAGAACGACTTAGATAAGTTGGTAGATAAAATGATTAAACAAGCAGGATTTTAGATGTTTGCAGTAATAGGAAAAGAAATAGTAACAAGATTACAAGCAACAGCAGCTTTTACAGCAGCTAATGGTAATAACAAGGTTTTTCCAGTTATTATACCACAAGGTGTATCTTACCCTTGCTCTACGTTTGAAATAACTAACGTATCGAACTTTTTATCTAAAGGTGCTTCTCTTAACTCGTGTGATGTATCAATTCGCATCGCTTGTTTTGCAGACACCTATGGTGCAACATATAATCAAGCCAAGGCAGCCGTAGAAGCCTTAGACTTGTTCGAGGTGACTTATACTGAAGATAGTGTAAGCTACACAGCGAAATTCAGATTTCTTGATTTAGACGATGACTATTTCAAGACTCCTGAGAAATTCTACAAAAACGTAAATTTTAACTGTCTAATAATTAAAAATTAAATAAAAATGGCAATTCAAAACGCAACAAACGTAGCAATTAGAGTAGGTGGTAGAACAGATGGTAATACTATCGCTTACGCTACATCAGCTTCTCTTTCTGTTAATATGGATCTTCGTGATTCTACAACAAAATCAAGCCTAGGTTGGCAAGAAAACTTAGGTGGTCTTAAATCTTGGGAAATGAGTGGAGATGCTTTTGTAGAATTAAATGCAGCAACAGCAACAGGTAATGACCCTTTTAAAGAAGGAACTGAAACAAATTCAGTTCTTAAAAACATATCAAGTCTTTATACTACTTGGGCGGCTGGAGTAGCTGTAACTGTAGCTTTTGGTAATGATACTAAAGAGTATTATGGTTCAGCTATAATTACTTCTATCTCAATAGACGCAGGAATGGAAGAAAACGCAACTTATTCTATCTCTCTTCAAGGTACAGGAGCATTAACTCAAGCATAGTATTAACTTTTAAATCCATTAATTATGGCAATCAAAAACGCATCGGATTTATTGGTTTACACTAAGACAAGTGCAGCAGTTAAGCAAATTACAAGGATTAAAGTGTTGACTACTGCTCCCTTTTCTGTTCACGAAACAGGTAAAAAAGGTGTAATAATTAATAATATCACTAAAGGAGATGGTTCTGTTACAGATAATGCTGCAAAAACTATTCCTTCAAATACAGGATTAAGTTTAGTAGAAACTGTTGGTGCTGAGCTTAGTGGTTCATATAATTATACTCTTATAGGTTCTACGCAGACTTCTGGCGATTATAAATACAGAGATTATGAAAATGGAGGAACAGGCTTAGTCCCTACATTACAAATAGTTAGTGGTTCAGCTACATTAAAAGATGATGCTATTGTAATTGAAATACTTACTCCTGGCTCATCAGCAGTACTTGACCCTGTAGCATTTAGCACATCAGCTTCGTTCAGTACAAATATGGATTTGAGAGATGTTACTACAAAAGATTCTGAAGGGTGGTCTGAATCAGTAGGTGGTTTAAAGTCTTTTGAGGTGTCTACTGAATTATTACAAACCCTTAATCCTGACCATCCTATAGATGGAACTGACTTTATTAATAAACTAAAGGAAAGAAGTTTAGTTAATGTATCTTTTTCTGATAGAATTAGAAATCTCTTAACAACTAATCTTGTTAAATCAGGTGTAGATAATTTTACAGAATCAGGATTAGAATCTGAAACCTATAATCAAGTTGATCCATTTGGAGGCACAACAGCTACTCAGCTTACAACACCCGCATCAACAAGCTCTAAGTATATAAGATATTCTTTAACAAGTGGAAGAGTAGAAGATAAGAAATTAACTTTATCTTTTTATGTTAAAGGTATTGGGAGTAATCAAAAAGCATCAATTTTTTGTAATAAACCATTTCTTTCTGTAACAAAATTATCAGGAAATGGTAGTTATACGAGTTCAAGTACACAAAAAGGTATTATATCAGGTTTAAGTACAGGTTCAAATAGTACTCCTGCGAATTGGACAAGAATGGAAGCAACTATTGATACTTCAGATATGTCAACAGGAGCAACATTACTATTTTATCTTTATCCAGGCGATTTAGATGCACAAGATTCAGATGCAATAGCAACTTCATCTTGGCAATTTGAGTTAAAGGGTGCAGCTACAGATTATCAAGACCCTACAAAAGTAAATCGTTGGCAAGGAGACGCACTTGTAACATCTGTTAGTTTTGATGCAGGAGTTGAGGATAATTTAACTTGTTCGGCTACTTTTACAGGTACGGCAACTAACACTTATAACACTTAAAAGTATAGTTCATAAATCAATTAAATTAAAAAAGGTAACAAAAAATGAAAAAGGTAGAAATAGGTGGTCAAGAGCGACCAATTAGATTTAGTTATTTAGCTTTAAAAGACATTTGTAATAAGTGTGGTTTAAAGTTAAGCGAAATGAATCAACTAGGATCGGAGATAGACCACATTGGGATTATCGCTTATTATGGATTAAAGTATGGTGCTAAGAAAATAGGAGAGCCATTTAAGCACAAGATAAGTGATATTGAGAACTGGTTAGACAATGAAGATTTTTCTAAGATAAATGAAATCTTTGAAGCTTTCCAACTAGACCAACCTCAAAGTGAGGGAAAGTAGTTGAGGGAGAGGAAGTCGACAAACAATCGGGTGAAATCAATTGGGATAAACTCGAACAAATAGCTTTAGGTAGGATGGGGATGAGTTATGATGAACTTTATAACTCTACCCCACGAAACTTCAACAACAAGTTAATTGGTTTTAATGCTTATCAAGAGCAATTAATGCAAGATAATTGGGAAAGGACTAGAGTTATAATTCATTCTACATTATCGCCACACAGTAAGAAAAAAATAAAGCCAAAAGAAATACTACCTTTCCCTTGGGACGATAAAAATAAAGTTAAAAAACAAATTGCTACTAAAGAGCAAATCCAAGAGGCACTTAAAAAATACGAAAAAATAAAACCTAAAAAAATCTAGTTATAAAATGGGTGGAGTTAAAACTATTTCGATAATTGTAGCAGCTAATATCAAGGGCTTAGAGGCAAGTCTTGGTAAAGCAAATAAATCAATAGCAGGTTTTGCTTCACAAGCAGCTCGTGTCGGCTCTATGCTATCTTTTGGTGTTACAGCACCTTTAGCTGCTATGGGTAAACAAGCCTTTGATACATTCTCTAAGTTTGAGAATAGTATGATGAAGGTAAATACTGTTACTGGAGCAAGTGTCGAAGAGTTTAAAATGCTTACATCAGAAGCTAAACGATTAGGTGCAACTACTCAATTTACAGCATCTCAAGTTGCCGAATTACAATTAGTTTTAGGTCGTAAAGGTTTTGATCCCACTCAAATTCAAAATATGGAGCAATCCATATTAGATTTAGCTTTAGCAACAGGAGAAGATTTATCTTTAGCAGCCGACACAGTAGCATCTTCAATAAACGCTTTTGGTTTAGCATCTGACGATGCTTCTAGTGTAGCAAATACTTTGGCTTCAGCAGCAGCTAATTCATCAATTCAACTTAGTACATTTAGTACAGCCTTTGGTCACGCAGGTGCATCGGCTAAAGCAGTTGGTGTAGATATAGATGAATTATCTGCGATGATGGGTGTCTTAATGGATAATGGTATTAAGGCTTCTAAAGCAGGTACAGGGCTTCGTAAAGCTTTTATGGAGTTGAATGAGCAAGGTAGACCTTTTGGTGAAACATTAGAGCAATTATCTAATGGCACAATGACTCTTAACCAAGCTCAAAAAATGGTTGGTAAGACAGGTGCTAACCAATTACTTATATTATCTCAAAATAAAGATAAGTTAGCTGAATTAACCAATGAGTATAAAACTAATACGGGCAGGTTAGATGAGATGGCAGAAGCTATGGGTAACACAGCTTTTGCTAAAGTAAAGAAAATGCAATCTGCTATTGAGGGACTTCAACTTGAAATGGGTGCTTTATTAGCTGATATGATATTACCTTTAATTCAAAAGATAACTCAAATAGCAAACAAGTTTTCAGCACTAGATGAAGAAACTCAAAAATCTATAATTAAATTTGCAGCAGTAGCAGCAGCTATAGGACCTGTATTAATTGCAGTAGGGGCTTTAGTAGGTGTATTTGGTAATTTATTAATATCTCTAAAGAAAGTTGCTACTACTGGTCTTTCTTTATTATTTAATCCAATGGGAGCTGTATTAGGATTGACTACAGCTTTAGCAGCAGGTATTATTTACTTGTCTGAAAATTGGGATGCTTTTATTGTATCGGTTGCTAAATCTGCTAAACCTATAAGAAATATAGTAACAGGTTTAATGAGTGCTGTAGGAAAAGCACTAGGACCAGGATTAGGTACGAAACTTCAAGTTAACGCTGTCCTTATTGAAGAATTAGGTAAAGCTATTGATAGTGGATTAACACCACCTCCTGATAAAAAATGGAAGAGTTTTGGTGACACTATGAAAGATGTAATAAGTGATGTGTTAGGTTTTGACTTATCAGCACTTACTGATTTATTTAATACGGGTCAAAAAGATGAATTTGAATTTATTGGTCTTGACAAAGCTTTTGACGAATTACAAGACTTATATGATGAGTTAGAGGAAGAAGATTTATTTGGAAGTGCTAAATCATCTTTACAAGAATTTGGAGAAAAACTAGATGTAGGTGTTCAAAAATGGGCAGGAAAAATAGGTGGATTTTTTGATAAGTGGGGAGAGGGTATAGGTATTGTTGGAGATATATGGGGTCAAGCGTTGCAAAACAAAACTATAGCACTAGATAACTTTCATAAAAAAGAATTAGATGCCATAAACAATTCTCAAATGACTGAAGAGCAAAAGGAGGCTGCTATTCAGAATTTAGAAGAAGATACTGCTGATAAAAGAGCTAAGATACAACGCAAACAAGCAATAGCAGATAAAGCAGCAGCCATTGCAGCAGCTACAATTAATGGGGCACAAGCTATAACTAAAGTAGCAGGTCAAACTGGTATAGGAGCTATTGCAGCTGCACCTATGATTGCAGGTTTAGTAGCAGCACAAATAGCGATGATAGCAGCTCAACCGATTCCTGCTTTTGCCGATGGTGGTATTGTAAGTGGACCGACACTAGGTTTAATGGGTGAATATTCAGGTGCAAAAGCAAACCCTGAAGTAATAGCACCTTTAGATAAATTAAAATCTATAATAGGTGGTAGTGAGTCACAAACAATTATACCTGATGTAAGAATATCGGGTGATGACTTATTGATTGTATTCGATAGAGCTAATAGAAGAAAAGCTAGAAGATAATGGCATACGCAAAGTATAGACACAGCACAATTAAAGGAGAGAAGGGTACGACTTGGTATGTTGAGCTTTGGAAAGATGGTTTCTCAGGCACGAGTACTGAAATGACTTTAAGTGGTGAAGGTTTTGAAATTACTTGGAATGGAAGTGGAGGTACAAGAGAAAGAGTTTTTTTAGGTTCTGAGTGCGTTTTAAACTTAATGGTTTTAGACGATGATGACGAGACAGACTTATACGACATATTAGATAGTGGGTTTAAGAAATATTTTATTAGAATTTACAAAAACACTATTAGCGTTCCTAACATTTGGTGGTATGGATGGATTCAACCATCTTTCGATACTATAGAAAATGCTCCTTACCCATACATTTCAAAAATAACAGCAACCGATTCATACGGATATTACGAGAAACAACTTTTCTCTACTTTTACTAGCGATTCCGAAAAAGAAGACAATCACAGTATAACTAGCATATACCTTGATTTCATTAAAAATATGGAGTTATCATCGGTTAATTTAGTTGAATATCCATTACACAGTAGTAAGTGGGTTTTATTAGACGGAGATTCTATAAATTCATCAACTGGTGTCTTAACTATTGACGGAGCAACTGGAACTAGAAAACCTCTTTCTTGTGAAGGTGATACTTTTGAGGTTGGTAAAAATTATCGTTTAAAGATTAGGTTACTTTCTTACACTCAAGGTAGTTTATCTTTAGTGGATGGTGGAAGTGGTCAAACCTTCGGGTATCTTAATAGCTCAACAAGCACGACTGTAACTCAGTATTTTGATTGGACTCAACAATCAAATTCAAGTGGGAACGGACTTCATTTTTATACTAACAGTAATTTTAAAGGTACTATAAAAGATATTTCAGCTTACGCAATAGACGAATTACCCGCTCCTTTTCCTGCTGCTTCTACTGGTATTATAAAAAGTGCGTTAGATTGGCACACTATTACAGATAGTTTACATACTACAGATGATGGTTTAAAATACTTTATTTGTAAAGGTGCTTTTGCTAATAACACAAACTTTCCATTTGAATATAAAGAATTTGATGCTTTTAAAGAATCACTAAAAATATTTAACACAGTAGGTTTTTTAGCTGAAGGATCGTACTACTTTATACAACCTAACCACTATATAGGCAACACGACAGGTTCTAATTCTTTTTACAAGTACAACAACCTAACAACCCCACGAACTGCTATTCCTTCTGCTACTTCAGAAACACATCTTTGCGAAATAAACCAATCGACTAATGTACTTTTAGGAGGGTCTAGTTTTACTTACGAAGCTCCGTTTAAATCGGTTAGTGTAATTTATTCAGGAGGGTCTTTTACTTTACCTCAAGGGGCTGATATTACAGACGATGGTACTGATGCTAGTCTAAAATATACAGGTCAGATTATAGCAGGTCAAACATATACTTTAGATTGTTTTTTACAGCACTCAGAAAAGACTACAGGGTCTAATATAGACTGGGTAAATACACAGCCACTTAACGGGCATTATTATAAAATAAACCCAGGTAGTAATATTTTTAGTTATGCTTTAACAATAAAAGCAACTTCCTCAGCAGGTGATAAATACTTATCTGTGGACTCTAATGGTAATTTATCTTGGGGTACAAGTGTAAAAAAAATAGTTTTTGCAAGGGGAACCTCGAATTATAATCCATTTTCAGGTGCAGAATACACTTATAACGATACTTTTAATAATGAAAGTTTAATTCCACCTTTGATTAATTCTAATTACTATCAGAATACGGATGGAAGTCCTTGTTTACTTTACCCTTTTCAATTTCTCCCCACCCAAACAGGACCTATTGAATTTCGTGGTCGTTTAAAATTTCAAACAGTTCTACCTGAATTACCTAACACTAGTGAGGTGTTTATTAAATGTGAAGGTAGAGTAAGAAAAAACCAAGTTTGGCTTCAACAGGACTATCATAATATTGATTATGTAAATGACTCATTAGTAACTAAGAAAACTACTGTGGGTGAGATTAGTTTAGAGGTTGAGGAAACATCTTCTTTAATATCTAACGAACAAAAATTTACTGAAACAAATACTAGTTCAACTGCTATAGAGAATTACGAATTAAGTTCTGTTGCTGTAGGAATTAATGAAGCTGACACAACTTTTGGTCTTACAGATGTAGATAAAAATAGTATAACAGATTTATTTGAAAGAGGAACAGATGAAGCAGGAGCAGAAAACATTACAAGACTTTTAACAAAAGAGTTTTTAGAATTACAACAAAGTCCACTTCAAATATTACAAGGTAGTATTCAAAGTGCTAACATATCCCCTATAGATATAGTTAAATACAAGCTAAATAGCGATGATGCAAATGCTAAATACTATATGTTCTTAGGTGGAACATTTAAAGCTAGTAGTGAGATTATGGACGGAGAATGGTTTAGAATAAAAGGAGATTAGTTATGGCTAAAAGTTTAGAAAGATTATATGGTGATGTTTCATCTTTAATTGATGGGTTAGTAGAGCTTAGTAATAGATACGCAGCTAACTTAAAAGAACAAGCGTATGGTGTTACTTCTCAAGAAATATCTAATGTTGATGGTAGTGGAAATCCTTTAGCACTAAGTACTATAACTCTTGAGAATGATATGAAAGGTAGAATACTTAGGTACTCTAAAGTTGTCCTTACCTTTCCTGATGGGTCTCACCCTTTAGTGATACCTAATGATTATGCCAATCAACCTTCAGTTGGTTACGAAAATGACTTTAATGTAAAGATTGGTTCAATAGGAGCAACAGTCTATCCAGGGATAACTTATCCTGTAGGTTCGCTTATATTAAGTTTGGATTACGAGGCTAACACTGTTAATGCAGCAGCAGGTGATGGTAGTAATACAGGTGTAACAGGTGGGTTGTGTGTCCAATATGATTTTGGTGGTAAATTATCAGAAACTAGCTTACCTAGTAGTGGTGGTGGTAATGGGAGTTTAAAACCATTTACTTTCAATCCAACTACAGGTGAAGTAGAAGCTACTAAATTTAAAGGAGACGGATCGGGTTTAACTAATTTACCTGCTGCTACAACACCTGGAGGCTCAGATACGCAAGTTCAATTTAATGACGGTGGTGCTTTCGGTGGTACTGATTTAATAACTATCGGAACTGATAAAGTTACATTTACAGGAAATGTTGAAATATTAGGCTCAAATGAAAAAATAACTTTAAATAGTGGTGGTGATATTGTTATTGATGATGATGTAAATGGAGGTTCAGGGAGTGGAGGTTTATTGTACAGAGATTCAGGAGGTGGATTAAAATTTGCTTTTGTAGTTCATCCATCTAATAAAGTTACAATTTGTAATAGAGCTGCAAATGGTGAAGTTCAAATTAGAGCAAACACATCAACACCTGGAGCATCAGGTGAGCTGACCATCGCTACATTTAAAGACACATCTGTTGATTTCTTAGATGCTGCTGAGCTTAGAGGTACTAACATAGGCAACATATTTGATACAAAAGCTTACCTTACTGCTGTTGATTTTTGTATGAGTACTGATAGAGATAAATCAGCACATAGTAGGTCTGATGGTGCAGCATCGAGAGTAGATAGCTCACTTGCATCAACATTTGCTACTTTTCAAGTGCCTTTAGGTTACCAAGCTACTCACGTTTTAGTTAGTGGATCATCTACATCATCAACATTTGATGTGTATGAATCAGATTGTGATAGCTCATCTTCAACTAGCTTAACAAGTAGTCCAGCAGTAGGGACAAATACAGCATTATCTTCAGCATCTACAGGTGGATCAGGTAAATATATAGTAATTAAATTTACTCCAGGTGCAACAACAAGAGATGTTTACGGAGCAAAAATAACATTAGCAAGAGTATAAAAAGGGAGGTTGATTGTAGTGTATCTTTTCGCTACCTTTTCGATAGACTACTTTCACTCCCTTTAAATTAAATTAACAAAATAAAGTAATGCAAGTGACAATAGGATTAATAGAGTTGATAATATCAATAGTTGTATTACTCTCAACAGGCGTAGGTGTTTGGACAAATCTACAAACTAAAGTAACTAAACTTTCTTCTAGGGTATATCACTTAGAGCAATCTGATAACGAATTAAAGGTTATCTTAGCAGATATATCGACTAAGTTACACAAGATAGAATTATTGTTAGCTGCTAATCAAATTAAAGAGAAATGAGACTAAGTAAAAACTTTGTGTTATCGGAGATTACTCGAAGTAACACAGCCAAAAGACTTGGAATAGATAATGAACCTACAAAAAAAGACTTGGAGAACTTGCAAAGGATTGTTACAAATCTTTTACAGCCTGTTCGTAACCATCTTGGTCCTATCAGGATTAGTAGTGGTTATCGTTCCAAGGAGCTTAATCGTGCGATTGGTGGGACTCGTAATCCGATTAGCCAACATTGTAAAGGCGAAGCACTTGATATACAATTTTGGAAAGATGGCAAAATGTGTAATAAAGAAGTTTATGACTGGATTATAGACAATGCAGTTGAGTTCGACCAAATGATAAATGAATTTGATTTCTCTTGGATTCACATATCTCTTAAAAAATCTAACAACAGACGAGAAGTATTAGAAGCCTATAAAGATAAAGATGGCAATACTAAATACAGATTCGCACCTGATATAATTACATTATGATAAAGAATATTATTAAAAGTTTAGTAGGACAAGCTTCTACTATAATAGACGATGTAGTAACAACTGATGAAGAACGCTTAAAACTTAAAAATGAGTTTGAAAAAGTTATACAAGACCACGAGAAGGATATGTTTGCTTTGGAGGTTCAAGATAGAGATAGTGCTAGAACAATGTTTATGGACGATAGCTTCATACAAAAGATATTGGCTATCATCTTTACTTGTGCTTATTTCCTTATATCTTACTTTATGTTCAAGTGCTTTATAACAAATACTTTAGAACTTTCAGATTATGAAATAGGTTTTATAAGTACAGTATTTGGTGCTATGTCAAGTAAAGTAAACACCATCATAGATTTTTTCTTTGGTGGATCAGCAAAATCTAAGTAACAATAATATGCCTTGGCTCCCTAAACCAAGAGATAGACGAACTAAGGCTGAGAAAAACAAGTCTTGGGGAGGTGACACTTCTTTTTACAGAAAGAGTGCTTGGAGAAAGTTGAGGAAAGTTGTTTTAGATAAGAACCCTTTGTGCGTTCATTGTTTAGATAAAGATATGGTTAAACCTGCTGATGTAGTCGACCACATTGTGCCGATTAAGAAAGGTGGAGCTGAGTTAGACGAATCTAATCTACAAGGATTGTGTCACAGTTGCCACAATAAAAAGACATATTATGAAAATAGACAACAATAGATATAGGAGTAAATATGAAGAAGATGTTTGTTCTAAATTACATAAAAGTAAAGTCCCTTTTGAGTATGAAACTATTAATCTTTACTACGAGATTTCCGAACAGCGAAAATATATTCCTGATATTATACTCCCAAACGGAATCGTTATTGAACTAAAGGGAAGATTCACATCTAAGGACAGAAAGAAGATGTTACTGGTAATAGCACAACACCCTGACTTAGATATACGAATGGTCTTTATGAGACCTAACAATAAGTTAAATAAGAATAGTCGCACTACTTATGCCCAATGGTGCGATAAGAATAATATAAAATGGGCTAACAAATATATACCTACAGAATGGATAAGGGAAGCAAAAAAACACCCGAAGAGGTAGCAGAAGAAATATTCGGAAGTTGGATAGTGGATTCTACAGACGAAGAACAAGGAGAGGACTAATTGTCCTCTTTTTCTTTTCCTAAGTTTTCTATCTCCAAGTCAAGCATCTTTCTGTTGTGGTCATCAGAACCACTAGGCTTAGTCATATTCCACTCGTATCGAAACGGCTTCCTTTCCTCAAGCTCGATTAATTTCTGTAAGTACACAGCCATATCCATCGCTTCTTCTTGAGCGTGTTTAAGCCAATCTAACTTACTTAAATCTTCTCGCTCCATCGTAGTGCCATATTTCTTTTTACCTACGTCAGAACGCTTTAAAATCTTAAAACAAACTTGTTCTTCTATGCTACTCATAATCTCTACGGTTAAAACTTTCCACTTACAGTTCCGTTAGGCTTCTTTATAATACCTCCGAATCCATTATTCTCCTTTACACGATCCATATACTCATCGCAACAAATCGCTTCGGGACTAACTACCTTATCATCAATTACCTTAATCGAATAACTTGATAGCTCTTTAACTTCTTCGCACTTATTACATTTAAACTTTGCCATAACACTCGCTAATTTACAAAAAAAAAGGACATCTACAAATAGACATCCTTTCCTCATTTCTAACCAAAAAACTTACGAACTATGCAAAAAAAACGTAAGAACGCTCAAATATACAAAACTTTTCCTTTATCATACTCTAATAACGTAATATACTTATAAACAAATTTGTTTCTTCCAAAGGTACTTGTCTCAGGCATTGTTTTCCAAATCCAACTATTAATCCTTACTTTGTTTAAATTAAATACTAAGACAGAGTCGCAATTAAAGAAGTTAATGTACAAGCCTTGAGAACCTTTCTCGTTCTTAGCCTTTCTTAATATCCTTTCGTACTTGTGCATCTCCAGTATTAAACCATCAGAATACCTACTCTTAGCTTCTTGTAGAGTAAAGTTTCTTTGTTTCATCTCGCAATAGAACTTCCTATCATCCCATTCGTAGGTAAAATCCCAAAAATCATACTTTCCCTCACAAGGGACACAATCAATTTTATACTTACTAGCGAATCGGTCTAACAAGTTTAGTTCTTTTTCAGTCACTTTTATTTAATTTAGTTAATATATCTAACTCTTGCTTGAGTTCTATAACAGCATTAGCCATCTCCATTTCATTGGCATTGGCTAAAAGCTTTTCTCTTTTATAAGCCATCATTTGTGTGTGTACCCAAGTAAATGCTAACGCACTTTCCTCGAACACCTTTAATCTAGGCTTTAACTTCTCAGCTTGTGGATGTCCCTTGAATTGTTTGAACATCTTAATCACCTCGTTTTGATGTGCTATAAACTTATCGAGACTATTCATCTCGTCTAAATTCGGGTCGGCTTCTCGCAATAAATTAATTGCTTTTAGTGTAATTTGGTCGGGCATAGTAATTTGGTTATTTTAGGTAAATCTTCTTAAATAGTTCTACCATAACATTAACTGTTATAGTGTTTCCTGCTTGTTTATAAAGCTGAGTATCTGAATTAACTTTTTGAGCCTTCCAGAACTCCTTGTCAGTAAACCCTTGCAATCTCCAAGTTTCAAGTGGAGTTAACCTTCTTATCTTTTGCTCTCTCTCAACAGCAATACTATTAGCTGCATCTAAACAATATGCAATACCATCGGTCTTACTTAAATGACCTGTACCTCCTTTCTTTGGATCGCCACATCTTGGGTGTAGGTTGTGGATTACGACATCACTATTACCTTCAAATATATGGTAGTTACTACTTGCATTTATTCTAGTGGTAATAGTTGGAGTAACATCTTTGTGAATAGTTTGATTGTAACTATCCATAAAATCACCTTTTTCTAACTTGTCTTTATGTTTATCTAAGTTTTGATTTAATCTTTTGTTATTGGTTTCTATAATAGTATTATCAGTAGGACAAAGAGCAGCATTTGCTCTAAGGCAATTAGCTATATCATCACCACTTTTAGGTTGCCACTTAAATCCAGTTCCTTTATCTTCGTGTCTTTCCTTGTGTCTATTAAAGCCATCTATCATCTTTTGACTTAGGTAATACTTCTCATTTACATCATCCTCTAATAAATCTTTTAAAGTTATATCTAACGGAAACTCTTTAGGAAATCTAAACTCTCTCCAGTTCTTAAAACCAACTATAAATATCCTTTCTCTGTTCTGAGGTATTCCAAAATTCTTAGTATTTAGTATCTTATAATAAACGTGATAACCTAAACCATTATCAATAGTATCTAATCCTACTTGACCATTTAAACTTCCACCACCATTAGATAAAATGTCTGTAATTGTTTGGAATGTCCTTCCCTTGTCGTGAGAAACTAATCCTCTTACATTCTCTAAAATAAAACAATTCGGTTGGTTTACTCTTATAAATTCTGCTACATCGAAAAACAATGTACCTCTTGTCTCATCAGCAAAACCCTTTCTTTTACCTGCGTAACTAAATGCTTGGCAAGGAAATCCTGCTACATACAAATCTAATTGCTCTACTTCGCTGTGATTACGAGTAGTTATATCTTCATAAAATGTATCAGGATCGTTAAGCTCTAAATAACTTTGTTTAGCAAACTTATCTATCTCACAAGCAAATACATTTTTGTGAGGTAAATTTAATCTTCTTAAAGCTGCTTCGGGTGAGCCTATACCACTAAAATCTGTTCCTACTTTTAGCATAATAATTAAAATATATCGTTAGTTGGTCTTTTGATTATCGTTTCTTGTATCGGGTCTATTAAAGTTCCGTTTTCATTTAGGTATCTAAACCTACGCAAACTATATGAATAAAACAAACAGACAGGTGTAAGTTCAGGTGTAGGTACTCCGACTAACTTCTGAAACTTAATCTTCTGTGCGTGTATCTCAGTAACATTCC
>Ga0208645_1001740_pt1 | contig 18427 bp, 39 predicted proteins | sample VirMetDEL_Sep_01_FD_184519 | JGI IMG/M metagenome (GOLD analysis project Ga0208645, IMG submission 184519) | Aqueous microbial communities from the Delaware River and Bay under freshwater to marine salinity gradient to study organic matter... | ecosystem: Environmental > Aquatic > Marine >... | reverse complement strand
TTGTTGTCCATACCAGCCTTAACGCTTAGCATTCCGAATTTGGTTTTCTTTCCCTTGCGGTGCTTTTTACTCATTTTACTCATTTCTTACTTTTTTTTGCGTAGTTAGGGTCTTTACAATATTTACTAGCTGCCATATTTGCATAGGCAGACGGGTACGTATCAAACGTTCTCTTTGCCCAAGCAATACCTGCTGGACAGATTTTGTTCTTACGTCCTGTTTTTTTCTTAGCCATTAATATCCTGACTTTGTTTTTTTCTCCATACCGTAGCCTGGATTGTATTTTATTTTTCCTTTGTTCATCTTTGCAAATGAATCGGCTTGTGCTTTTCCCACTGCGTTGTAAGGAAAGGTTTTCTTTATACCTTTAACTTTTACTGTTGGCATAATTTGTTTTTTTATAAATTAACATATTTGGGTAGTCTTTCGTGTTACCCTTTGGACACGTGTAATTGTATTTGTTTTTATCTAAAGAACTTTTCTTCATTACCTTTTATCCATTGGATTTTTTGTTCTTAAAGTAGCGTCAAGAATTTTTTCTTCTCTTGAACCCTTTGGCGCATATACCATTTTAGATATCCCTGTTGATGGGTTGTAAATCTCTACATCCCCTGGTGTTGAGTTAATTCTTTTAATTGCTGAATTACGAAATCCCACTGAGTCGTAATTATGCATTTTACGGATTCCTACTGACTTGGAATTATTTTTTTTACTGGGTCTTGTTCCTCTTGGCATAATATTCTTATTTTTACAAAGATAAGAAATCTAATCTAATGAAATCAAAAGTAAATGATTGCCTAAAATACTGGAGAGTTATTAGGTATTTTATAAAACAAAAGTATGGCCTGACTACTCCTGACCTTGATATGCTTTTATTTCTTTACAGTGAAGATATATTTTCAAAAGAAAAGTTTCAAGAGTTCAATGAACTTCTGCCATGGGATAAAAATAGGTTTAGTAAATTACTGCGCGATGGGTGGATTGAAGTATTTCGTCGTAGTCCCAAAAAATATAAAACACTATATGGCCTTACGTTTAAAACTCAAAGAGTCATTAGCAGTATCTATAAGAAGCTTAGCGGGGAGGAAATACCTACAGATATGAGCAACAACCCAATCTTTGCAAAGAACGTAAAGTTTTCAGATAAGGTGTACAAGAAGATGATTATTGAAATGAATAACGCTATAAGACAACAACGACGTCATTCTCCTGAATAATTGTGAACGGTTCATCGTTTATAATCATAGAATATCCAGAGCGCTTATCGTAAAAGATAAAGTCGCCTTCATCTAAAACAGCTACATCTGTACCTGATTTTATTATCACACCTTTTTTGTATCTTAGTTGGTTGGCATCTTCTGAACTTAGAAGAAGACCTGAAGAAGTTTTAATCTCTTCTTCAATTGTTTTTATAATTATATTTTTACCTATCGGTTTCATAATACGAACAAAATATTTCAGTTATGTATGTTACTTCGCAGATTCCATCAACGCAAACTATATCTTCTTTCTGATACTGGTCTACCTTGTATGTAATACATCTATCGTCTTCTGGCGTGCATGATGCTGCTGCAAAGAAAAGAAGTATTAAGAAAAAAAGTATGATGTAATCTAAAATTTTTTTCATTTGCTATTTTTATAATCTATTATAAATCCAATCATCACAATTATATTCATGCCGATTGATGATGCTATTTCTACCACGTCATGAAACGAATGTATTGAAAGATGTACGTGTCCCACAATCCAAAAAGGTATTGCTAAGTTTTGACTTATCCAAACAAGGGTAAACTTAATTAGTTTCATTTAATTTATTTAAATATGAACCTCTAAATTTATTTATAAACCATGCTGCATTCCCATAAGTATTGTTTTGCTTAACACTTAAATCTGGTAATGTTTTTTCTGTGCAGTATAAATATGCTAATACATCTCCTTTTTTACACATAAATTTTATGTGCTTTGCATTTTCATAAGCGTAGTTAATGTTTAAATTAACATGTGTGCTTTCTATAAGGGGGAGTGTTCCAGGCATTACAGTTAAAGGAAATTTATAGTTATGATAATATGGCTGGATATAAACTAGATTAATTCTTCCTGAACCTTTTGTTGATTTTATAGATACTGGAAGTTTTAATTTAAAATTATATATACTTCCGTTTGAAAAAGAGTTCATTTGTAAATTAAAGTCATGGTCTTCTGATTGAGCTAAATTGTCGTTTGAAGTATGAAATTTCCAATACTCACCAGGTTTTGCTTCAAATAACCAATCGCAAGGAGATTTAATTACATAGCTGTTTTTAAATAATTCTATAAAAGCAGGGCAGGTTTTTACATTTAATTTTGCTTCTTGACCAACATCTTTCATCATGTTTATTCTAAGAGCTTTCCACCATTCAGGTTGACTTTTTAAACAAGGCTCAATAATGTTTTTAACAAAATCTTCTTTATTGTCTTCTAAGATTGTAGGGCTAATTATCGTGTCTATAGATTTGTTTTTTTTCTTTTTAAATAGTTTCATTTTGCCTCGTATGTTCTCGCCATTGTTACAATCGCATTGGTAGATAAAATTGTCACAGCTACACTCACTGCGTTTTGAAGTGCTTGCTTGGTTACCTTCATAGGGTCTATTATCCCCATCTCGACTAAGTCACCCTCTTTGCCCGTCTTTACATCCAGACCTATGTTCTTCTCGTTATACACTCTTTGGTTTTTTATCCCTGCGTTCTCTTGTATTTGTTTAAGAGGCTCTAGCAACGCCCCCCCCAAAATCGCCTTGGCGATTTTTTTTGAGCCAGATTTAGAGTTAGACAATAAAAGACCCTCTTGGTATAGAGCCAGTCCTGCCCCAGGGAGTATGCCTTCCTCTAGGGCACTACGGACTGCGCATACTGCATCGTCAACTCTATCGAAAAGTTCTTTTTGTTCTAGGTCTGTGTTTCCACCTACATAGATAACACCAACACCTCCTGTAAGGGATGCTACTCGTGAGAGAATAAACTCCTTGTCCACTTTTTTCACTGCTATGGAATGAGCGTCCCAGAGTTGTGCTACCCTCTCATCGATTAGCTTCTCGTCTATATGTGAGTCGTCTTTGATTATTATACTAGAGTCCTTCCCTACAATTATTTTCTTTGCACGACCTAGGTCATCAAACTTCATAATGCTCATATCGTCTCCAGTCTTTTCTGAAAAATAAGTAGCCCCTACTGACAGAGCTATGTCTTGCATCAGTTCATGTTGCTTATAGCCAAAGGAGGGTGGAATTATGGCACAAAGCTTCAAGCTGTTCTTCATCACATTCGCCGCTAGGGTGTTTATGACTTGTTGTGAACAAGGCGCTACTATTAGTAATTTTTTTCCTTCATTGATTATTGGTTTTAATATACTCTCAATGACAAGTATGTTGTTTATCTCTGCATCAGAGACTAGGATATGTACATCCTCCATGATACACTCATCCTTTTTCTGGTCGTTGATAAACAGAGGTGATGAGTATCCTCTGTCTATCTTCAACCCGTTTGTGGTTTCAAACCCGGTCTCAGACCCTTGCGCTTTTTCCACTGTTACTATCCCGTTTTTTCCTATAGATGTGTACGTATCTGCTATTATCTTCCCTACATTGGTATCGTTGTTTGCAGATATAGTTGCCACATCCAGTAGTTTTTTATCTGATACTTTACGTGAACGCTTCTTAAGGTTATTCACTACCCCTTCAGTTAAAGAAACCATATCACGTAGTACTTGGGTTTTATTATCTGCCTCTTCAAGCTCCTCTATACCTTTGCGAACTAAGGCTTCTGTCAGAACTATAGCTGTTGTCGTTCCATCTCCAGCGTTAGCTGCAGTACGAGACGCTGCCTCTCTCATCATCTGAACCGCTAGATTTTCCACTGGGTCGAGTAGCTGTATAGACTTAGCTACAGTCACCCCATCCTTAGTTACAGTTATCCCGTGCGTATGACTAGCTGACTCTATTAGCACTGTATTTCCCATAGGCCCAAGTGTTGACTTGACAGCCGATGACATTTTCGATATACCTTTTATTAATTTAGACCTAGCTTGTTTATCAAAGTGCAGGTCTTTCGGTGAGTACCCTCCAGTAGTTTCCATTTGATTAGATTTTATTATGCTAATATATAATTATTTTTTTTACATACAAAATTCCTATTGCCCATTTGGGGGCAAAAATGCCCATTATGAATTTGGTGACGAGTGACGACTTTCTCTCTACTATTCTCTCTATATAATTTTTAATTTTATTTTTTTTCTTATATACGACCCCCCTCTTTTTCGTCATTTCGTCACTTTTTAAAGTAATATATTAATAATCAATTAGTTAACTGGTGACGACCTTAAAAATTTTCGTCACAACTTCGTCACTTTTGGAAATTTTCGTCACTTTTACTTACGTATAAAAAAAAAGCTACCCCTAAAGGTAGCTCCTCTTATAAACACTAAAAACTAACTAACTATGAATTAATGAATTAATCCATAAACTTTTCCATCATCTTAGCTCGCTGAATACCTTCAGCAATCTGTTCGATGTTTCTTTGTCTTTTAACCATACCTTTAAGCTTTGCAGCTTTCTCTATCCCCATCATTCCATCTGGTCGGTCATTTATAAGCCTTCCGTCCTTGACGTATAGACCATCTACAAAATTATCTTTCATAATTAATATTTTATTACTATGCTTATGAGTCCTAGAAATATTGTGAGCTCCGACCAGTTATGCTCATCATCTTGACCGTAATATTGAAAGCCAAGAGCAAAGCCAATCGAAATCCTATTGTGTATTTCTATGTCCCACGGCATATACAAAGGTACAAAAAAATATGAGATATATAGACTGTTTGGATAATATACCAATATACGACGCAGCCCACCAAAAAAAAAGCAGAAAAAAAAATGAGCCCCCCCCTGAATTTTTAACCTTTTCTTGCAGATTTTTTGACGTTTTTTTGGGGGATACCTGACCCCCTCGAGTTGGTTTTTCCTTCCCCTTCCGCCCGTGTCCCTTTGCCCTTTTTTAGGGGATAGGTGCAGACACCTTCCCCTTTAGACCCCCACACCCACGCACAAAGACAAATTAAACTAGGTCAAAAAGTAGAGTGTAAAGTATTGATAATCAGTGATTTGTTATAGCTACAACTCACACTTTAAACTCAAGGGAAAAAAGTTTTTTGTTTTTATAGTATTATTAAATAATAATTCACTAATTTCGTAATTGTTATTCAATAAAGGGTTAAATGAAATTACCCGCAAAGCGATAAAAAATAAGTGCTTAGAATACTAATTAAAAAAGCCATACGCACCTTGAAAAAATTTCTGTTTTGAGTTCATTGACATACTGAAAAGCATAGTTTTTAAAGTAATTAAAAACAGGTTTGCGCCTGTCTAAATAGGTATTAAGCGCAAAGCGGTGCGAAAGTGTTTAAACACACTTTTGTGCGTTACAAACTTTAAAAATAAAATTATGAACAATTATATAAAAGATTTAGAAATTGATATTATTGATATGGTACAAAACGAAATTCTTCAAGATTATTTTGAGGAGCGTGAATTTGAAGATAAAATTTATGAATTTGTACACCAGTTTATTGATAATCAATTAATCTATTACAAAGACCAAATCGAGGTAATTCAAGAATTGCATTTATACGATTTTTCTGAAATGGATAGTCCGCAAAATATAGGTCAAGTTGCTTATATGGGCATAATGGACGAATTGCATAATTCAGGTAAAGTGTTTGACAAATCAAACTACAAATTTACTTTATCTGATTTAGTCGACTAAGCGACTCGGGGGCTTACGCCCCCTTTAAAAAGGTAATTAGGCTTAGAGCGTTCAACCCCGTTTAAACGGGGTTGAGGTTTACAAACTTTAAAAATTAAAATTATGGTATTTAAAACAAAAAGAGAATTAGGAACTTTCGCAATGAAAATTCAATCAAAATTATATGACCTTCATGGGTTATGCTATTCAGATAATTCTAACGATATTTTTGACGCAGAAAATGATTGTCTCATAGACCAAATTGAGTGTTTTAATCAATATGTATTAAACAATTTGAATGAAGATTTTCAAGATTATACTGCTAAAGAATTAATTGAAAGTTACGAAGACGAATTAAATAAAAATTGGGAAATGTGTTTACAGATTGAAAAGTATTTTCAAGCCGTTACACAAACCGAAAGACCTGATTATATCTACGCATAAATTAGTGGACTTTGCCACTTTAAAAAGGTAATTAAGCAAAGAGCGTTCAAATAATATTAAGGGGGTTTAAACGCCCCCTAATATTTATTTTGAGGTTTACAAACTTTAAAAATTTAAACTATGAAAAAATCAAAATTAAGCCGTGAAAATTATTTAATTGAAGCGACTGACATTATGAGAAAATCTTTATTCAAGCCAAAAGGCTATAAAGTGCCAAAAGTTGAGTTATCAATTTCATGGGCTACAAGGGGAAACAAAACCGCAAAAGGTGGCGTCAAAACCTTAGGCCAATGCTTTAACAAAGTTTCACACGCGGGCGGGATTAATCAAATTATTATTACGCCTTATTATGACGGGTCAACAATTAAAGGCTCTCTCGATATTCTCGGCACTTTAGTTCACGAATTAGTGCACGCGGTCGACGATTGCGTTTCAGGTCATGGAAAAGCGTTTAAAGATTGCGCGCTAGCTGTCGGACTTACAGGACCAATGCGAAGCACGGGCGAAAGTGAAGAGTTGAAAGAATATCTAAGAAAAAATATTCTTGACAAACTCGGACTATTTCCGCACAAAAAAGTTACTTTATCGGGCAAAAAACAAAGTGTACGAAATATAAAAGTTTCGTGCGATAGCTGTGATTTTTCTTTCCGTACATCTAAGAAAAACATTGATTTAATGTACGATTTAAGAGACCATACTAACTGGGATTGCTTAGCGTGTGAACAAGGAATTTTACACGAAGCATAAGAGTAAATCTGATGAGCTCTCAATGAGCGAAACTAGAGGGCGTTTAAACAACGCCCCTAGTCATTTACAAACTTTAAAAATAAAATACTATGACATACGATACTGAATTATTTAGACGCTCTGATAATGAGAGCAATAAAATTATATCTGATTTAAAAGATGTAATCGCTAGATATAAAAAATTATCTTTCACACCCGAAGCAATTGAGTCGGGTAGCGTCAAAGACGCTGAAGTTTTAGGCTGTTTAATTTCTGATTATTTTGATTACGAGCCTGAACAAATTTTTGAAGCGTCTCGAAGTGCATTTGAGGATATAAACTACCACTCATTTAACGAAGAACTGCAAAAGGTTTGGGAGAAAAACAAGTAAATCTGACGAGACCCATAATAAATAGATTGGTCGAAACGGGGGAGTGTTTAAACGCCCCCGTCATTTACAAACATTAAATTTATAACTATGTATAAAACAAAATGGCACGGGCTAGAGCAACGCAAAGCCCAAATCAAAACCAAGAGATTTATTAGAAATCTTTCTGACGCTGACGCCAAGCGTATGAATATACGAAAGGAAGAGTTTCCCCCCTTGTATGAAGAGGGAAAATATCGGGTGTATAACGAAACAAATACTACGCCCGAGCAAAAGCGATACATTATCCGAAAGTATCTAAGCGACTTTGTATACCAAAATAATATATGCAAGCGTTTTGAGATAGTTTTAGAAGAGGGTTGGGATTTTGCTGACACAATTACGCCCAACGGCACACGAGGATTAACAATTAAAAAACTTAAATAATGAAAATAAAATCAATGCAATTATTAAAACAATGTTTAGTTAGAACTGCAAAAGAAAAAGGATATAATGTGGACGAGCTTCACGATTTAAATCAAGACGAGTTAGACCACGTTTTCTATGTAGTACAAAAAATGCTAACAAGGACTAAAGAAAGGTGGATTACGCCACAATAAATAGACATTAAGCGTAAAGCGTCCACTCTGTTTAAACGGGGTGGGGTTGTATAACTTTAAAACAAACAAATTATGTATTATAATTATAAAGACCTACTCGAAGAAACGAGAAACAAAGAGTTTAGTTTCGAGAGTTTAGAGACGGCAGATTCTTACGAGTTATTTTGGTTACCCGAGATTGACCCATACAAGAAATTGGAACACAAGTGGGGTACACCGATTAACCCTGAGGAATTATATTATTATGACCACGACTTTGAGGAGGCGTGTGAGAATATTGTCAAAGCGTCAGTCCACAATTTAAGGATTACCTTCAAGAATTATTATTTTGATGAGGAACTTATTGAGCAGTGGCAGAAAGAAGCGGAGAAAGAAGAAACCAATATTAGTTTAGGTTTGTAACCCGACTTTGTCGGAATAAAAGAGAGGGTGTTTAAACGCACCCTCTTTTTTTTTGCTAAATAATTTGGTTATTAAAAAGTAATAATATATCTTTATCAAAATTATTCAATAAATACTAACTATGAAACACGATATTTGGAAACTTAGAAGAGACGCTAAGGCAGTAACTGAAAGGTCAGTTAAGACATTAGTCGTACAATATGTGTCAGCTATAACGGGAATACGTCAAGCTGATGTAATCAAGAACGCAGATAAGATTAAATTATCTGATATACTTGACGCTCAAATTAAAGAGCAGAAATTAGATTTGGATTGGGAAAGCTGGAGAGATTTGCAACTTGCTATTGATGATGCAAACTTAACTTAATTATGCAAATAAATTCTAAACAAATCGAAAAGCTAATCAAAGAGACAGAGCGTTTAAACAAGCCCTCTATAAAACTTGTTGACTCTCCAAAGAGAGATGTCAGGAAGGTTGACAACCTATACGCAATGCAAAATTTTGCTATGGAAGAAATGTTAAAAGCATTAGAGATTAATAAAAACAACTAAAACTATGAATGCCAATAAATTAAAAAAGTTTCTTTTAAATTTAGAAAAAGAAATTAAACCTTATAACAGAACATTAAAAGATGTAGATGTTAATTTCAGATACTCTGAAAATTCAGATGTTTATAGAGTCAATTCAGTAGAGAATGATTTATATGATTCAGAATATAATAAAATAGTAGAAAGCATAATCTTAAAACACTTAAACAACTAAAACTATGGAAGAAATGTTAAAAGCATTATATAAAAAATAAGATATGGAAAAACAATTAAAAGTAACAGGTGTACGATACTTTGAAACTCGAAGAGGGTTAGGGTATGAGTGCAAGACAAATATAAACGGATTGCTGATTTGGAATGACGGCAACGGAGGTGGCACATTTTTAGATTGCGACTTTCAGAATATGAATAGAAGAGAACTCGCTCAGTACGAGGAAGAGTTTTCAGAGACGGATTTAGAACATCTCATAGATATCTATGAGGGAGTAGATTTAATAAATAAATATATATAGTTATGGAAAGACACGATATAGAATTAAAACAGAGAGAGGATAGTATCATTAATGTTTCTTCAGAGGAAGCATATTGTATGAACTTTCATTTAAACCTCAAGTTTGATTATAAAGGAAAACAATATGAGGCAACGGCATATTATCAAAATGGTTATGGGATTGATGATATAGATATTTGGGACAACGAATTTGAAATGTTAGATGAGAATATGCACGACGAATTATACCCTCAGGTTAGAGGTTATTTTGAAGACATGGATATAAGCGAGAAAACAATAACTTGGTAATTATGAAGCTGTTTAAACACCCTGACTATGGATACTACAAAATAGTGAATGGATTGATTTACTATTATGATGATGATAAAAATCTAGAAAAAGTAAAAATTTATAATAATTAATATGGACGAAAAATTAAAAGAATTGGTATCAGATATATTTTTTGACTTTATATCTGAGATAGAAGCGTCTAAATTGTATGATGAGTTTATCATACAACACGAAGACCATACTGAAAGCACCGAGCGTGCTAGTGAATTGTATTATAAGATTGAAGATAAGATTTTCGATTATACACACGATTTACTTTATGATAAAGAGCGTTTAAACACACTCAATAAAAATTAATGTGTTATTGTTTTGTTATTCAAAAATAATTACATATCTTTGCATAAGATAATCAATGAAAAAAACAATTTGTAATAAGTGTAGAAGTCAAAATATAGAAGTGGTACAAGAAGAGTATCACGGAGAATACACGACGCTCACTTACAAATGTTTAGATTGTAATCATATAAACACTAACTATTATGACATTATTTTCAACCCACTCAATACCTTTTTTGCGTCGACTACGCAGAAAGAGGCGACATAAAGATTTCGTGTACGATAGTATGCTTGAGCAAAGAAACCAAGCCGTACGCTTATTAATATCCCTTGACCCAAGCGAAAATGTGGAGGTCATAAGGCGTTCTTCAAGAAAACCTTATTTAATTTGCAGAATACCACAAGGAGATTTATATTTACTTAAAGAAGCAAAGAGAAAGTTTGCTTTAGCTAAGAAGTATAGAAGAAGGTTACAACTCTTAAACTTTTAGTAATGGAAGGACAAATAGAAATGTATCAGTATAGATTGGAAGCAATCGTAAATAGAGTCTCAGACACTCTAGTAAAGCTAGAAAAATTACAAGCGTCTTCAGGGAATATGTCTTATGACCAAGACCAAGAATTAAAAGAGATAATTAAAGACTTAAAAGAAATACAATGAAAGAGTACATATTTAAACAATACACCGAAAATATTTGTGCCCACTTGGGTATCAATAGTTCTGATTTGTTTGTAAAGTCAAGGGAAGCGGGAGTCGTCGACGCAAGACAACTCCTGTTCTACCTTTGTCATGACAAAAGACAAATGGGATTCACAGAGATTAAATCTTACACGGACAAAGTAGGATTAGAACAAGATGTATCAAACATCAAGTACGCAGTAGATAGTTTCAAGTCGAAGCTAGAAAAAGACCCTGACCTTTTACACATTATACAAAAGCTAGACAAGATTGAACACTAATGATTTAGAGAAGGTGTTTAAACAGGCTCGCTCTGAGTATGGTAGCGTTAACATAGACGGCGACGGCTATCAAGCGTGTGTGTACTTAGGTGTTAAGATAACTAAAGATGATATGACAGGAGAAATAAAGATATACGACCCACAAAAAAGTGTGAACTATTATGTCGAGATAGATAAAAGTTTGTATTCTTTATTTATAAACAAAGGTTGGCTAGGTGCTGTCATTGATATTACCTTGTCTAAGTATAAGGAAAAACTCGAAAGAATAAAAGAAAGTATTGCTAGGGAAATGAATGGCAATCAGAGTCCAAAAAGACTCAGAGTTCTCAAAGAAATGAGAGAGCAGATATTAAAGAAGTATTATAAACTAACTCAAAAACTAAATAAAAATGACTAAATTAAAATCAGTAAATATACAAGGGAAACAATATGTTGAAGTCAATGAAAGGCTTAAGCATTTTCGTTCTACTTATACCGGATATAGTTTAATGTCCGAGGTCGTTGATATCAACGATACATCTATCACAATTAAAGCTACAATTTATGATGACAAACAAAACCCGATTGCCTCAGGGATAGCACAAGAGGTTAAAGGAAGTTCATTTATAAACAAGACAAGTTATGTAGAGAATTGTGAGACCTCAGCTTGGGGGAGAGCGTTAGCTAATTTTGGGATTGGAATAGACGCTGCTGTTGCTTCATACAATGAGGTAGCAAATGCAAAGCTAAATCAATCAAGCACGAAAGAAGTGATTGAAGAGGTTAAATCAACGAAAACCCAAATGAGTAAGGGTAACTATGCGGTTATGAAAAAGAGTGCAGAAAATCACAGAAAAAAAGGTAAGACGTGGGATGAGATACTAGCTATTATGTCAGAGAATGTAATACTAGATACTAAGTTGGTTCAGGACATGAAAAAAGAAATGTATGGAAAGTAACGATATAATAGAGAGATTAAAAATAGACGAGGATTACTACGGGAAGTTCGGGTCTCAGTTTTTATCCAATAGTGATATTAAAGCGTTGCGTTCTGACATCAAGTCGTTTAGAAAGCCGGTGCGTTTAAACGAAGCCTTGGAAGCGGGCAGATATTTTCATCAGCTTTTACTAGAGGAGGATAAGGCAAAGAACTTTCCAATGGTGGACGCAAAGACAAGAAACGCAAAAGAATACAAAGAGTATTTAGAAGAAAACAAGGTCGAGTTTGTTTTAAAAACCAATGAGGCTATGGCTATAAAAGACATAGCGGATTGGGTAATGGACGACAAGACTGCGTGTACTCAGTTCATCAGGGACTTATTAAACAACCCTGAGAGTCTGAGAGAGCAACCTGTGATTGCTGACCTACATGGTCATCAGTTCAAAGGGAAAGCCGACTTGATTACAACAGATGAGTCAGGTCAATATGTTATAATAGATTTCAAAACCACAAGCGGAAACCCTAGTGATTTTAACAAGTGGACACTCGATTCGTTTGGATACAATTCTCAAGCATATCTCTATAAGGAGATGTTTGGTATGAACTTTAAGTTTATATTTATTGGGAAGAAACCTAAAGAAGATAGTGAAGGGAAGATTTATTATGACGTGTGTGAGATAACTCCATCCGATGAAACTCTTGATATGGGTAGGATGAGAGTTATTGAAGCCTTAGCCGATTACGAAAGGTACTACGGAGAAGGTGCAACCGAAGATGTACGAGCGTCGTATATCAAAAAAGTAATTTAAATATATATATATGAGTAACGAAAGAAAGGTTATAGCAACTTTAAATATAAGTATCAACCTTGATAAGATACCAAAAGAAAAAATAGTTAAAGGAGAGAAGGGAAGTTATGCTAACATGACTGCGCTTGTCTTTGATGGCGACGACCAATATGGTAAGAACGCTACGGCTATGGTATCAAAAACTCCTGAAGAAAGAGAGTCTAAAGCAGAGACTATTTATCTTGGGAACGGATGGTACAATGTCAAGAAAGAGGACACCATGCCTTTTTAATTAAATTTAATTTATAACAGGAGTGAGGAGATTTTTGTCTTTTTCATATTAATTGGTTTTCTCCTCCTCCTTTTTTATTTACAAACAAATTGAAGAAAGAAGTAACGATATTTAAGAACATACTAGAGACTGACGCACCCTTTCATAGAGATGTCATGTTTATTCTTGAGAGAATAAAAGACGGAAGAAACAAAGAGTTAGTTAAGAGTATTAGAGCAGAGAAAGATAAAAGTAAGAGGAACGAACTTAAAAAGAAGTTGCCTTCAATATGTTTTTCAGGAACTTTTACAAAGCGCTCAGACACATCCTTAATAGAACATAGTGGGTTGATTTGTTTGGACTTTGATGGTTACCTAAAGAAAAAAGATTTAGCAGATGATAAAGCGAAGTTTGAAAAGAATAAGTTTGTCTTTGCCGTGTTTGTATCTCCTTCAGGGAACGGATTAAAAGTATTAGTTCAAATACCACAAGAGGAAGACAACCATAAAAAATATTTTAATGCACTCAATAAACATTTTGCTTCTCCATATTTTGACACTACATCTAAAAATCTATCGAGGGTATGTTATGAAAGCTATGATAATCAATTATATGTCAATCAAGAAAGTAAGATATGGGAAAAGTTAGAAGACGACGAGTACCAAGAAAAGCATTTAGCACAAGGACAACCATTATTAAAAATTACCGACGAAAGCAAGATAGTAGATATACTAGTGAAGTGGTGGCAAGCTAAGTACCCTATGACGGAGGGTCAACGCAACCATAATGTGTATGTTATTGCTCAAGCTATGAATGAATTTGGTATATCCAAGTCAACGGCATCTATAATATGCAATAACTATGCAACGAAAGACTTTCCCACACGAGAGATAGAGACAACAATTAACTCAGCGTATAGTAAAACGAATTTGTTTGGCACTAAGTATTATGAAGACACTGAGACTATAGATAATATAAAGCAGAGACTTAAAAGAGGAGAGCCAAAGAAAGATGTAAAGAATGATTTAAAGAAAACAAACCTTCCTGATGAGACAATAGATGAAGTAATTAAAAAAGCAGAAGAAGGGAAAGACGAAGAGTTTTGGACTAAGAATGAGAAGGGTGTTATAAAGATAGTACCGCTGTTGTTTAAACGCTTTCTTGAAGACAATGGATTTCATAAATATGCTCCTGAAGGAAGTAAGAGTTACATCTTTGTAAGGGTAACAAATAATCTGATAGACCACACAAGTGAGAAGGAGATAAAAGATTTTGTTCTTGACTACTTGTATCAAATTGAAGATGTGTCTATTTATAATTACTTTGCAGAGCAGACTAGGTTCTTTAAAGAGGAGTTTCTAACGTTAATTAACACAATTGATGTATATTTTATAGAAGACACAAAGTATACATCTTATTTATATTTTAAAAATTGTGCTGTTCAGGTTAAAAAAGACAAGGTAATCTCAATAGATTACGTAGACCTTGATGGGTATGTTTGGAAAGACCAAGTCATTGACAGGGCATATAAAGATTGCTTAACCAAAGATTGTGATTACCGAACTTTCATTAATAACGTGTGTGGACAAAGCCAAAGTAGAGCAAAGTCAATGGAGTCTACGATAGGATTTCTAATGCACGGACATAAGAACTTATCTTATTGTCCCGCAGTAATTTTAAATGATGAAGTTATATCGGACAACCCTGAAGGAGGAACAGGTAAAGGAATATTTATGAACGCGCTGAGCCACATGAAAAAGTTAGTGACTATTGATGGTAAAGCATTTGCTTTTGAGAAATCATTTGCATATCAGTTGGTCTCAGCGGACACTCAGATACTATGCTTTGATGATGTAAAAAAGTATTTTAGTTTTGAAAGATTATTTAGTGTGGTTACAGAGGGACTAACACTTGAAAAGAAAAACAAGGACGCAATAAAGATACCATTTAGTAAGAGCCCTAAGATAGCTATTACCACAAACTATGCCATAAAAGGTAGCGGTAACTCTTTTGCTAGAAGAAAATGGGAGTTAGAATTATATCAGCATTACAATAAATCTTTCACTCCGCAAGATGAATTTGGAAAATTATTCTTTGGAGATTGGGATGATGATGAGTGGTGTGTGTTTGATAATTATATGATTAGCTGTCTTCAAGTTTACTTAAATGAAGGCTTGGTAGAAAGTGAGTTTGTAAATCTCAAAATTAGACAGCTTTCAGCAGCTACATCACACGACTTTATAGAATGGTGTGGGTTGGTTAAAGATTCTGTGTCTAATGATAAGTTAATGGAAGGTGTAAGAATATATAAGAATGAATTGTACTTTGATTTCATTAATGAGTATCCTGACTACGGACCGAAGTCTCGTATGACAATAAGTAGACAAGTATTTTACAAGTGGTTACACGCTTATGCAGAATACAAAACAGGCAACCCGCCAATTGATGGTAAGGATAACACAGGTAGGTGGATAGAGTTAAAATCGGAAACTATACAGGAACAAGAAGACGAGGAGGAATTTTTATTTTGAAGTTCAGGGATTATCAAATAGAGATTATAAATAAATCGGTCACGATTTTACAGCAGCACCTGTTTTGTTATTTATCAATGGAGGTTAGAACAGGTAAAACTCTGACTGCTTTAGGGGCAGCAGAGAAATTAGGTATAAAAAGCCTTTTGTTTGTTACTAAGAAAAAAGCAATGAGTTCTATTGATGCTGACTTTAATAAACTAAAGCCAAGTTATGATATAACTATAATAAATTACGAAAGCCTTCATAAGGTAAGAATCAATCAGCCTAACACGTTTGATTTAATTGTTCTTGATGAAGCACACACGCTTGGAGCTTATCCAAAGCCAAGTAAGAGAGCTAAATTAGTTAAAGAAATAATATTAAAACAAAACCCTTATGTTATTCTGATGTCTGGAACTCCAACTCCAGAGTCTTTCTCTCAGATGTATCATCAGGTTTATGCTTGTCCAAAGAGTCCGTTTAAACAGTATGTAAGTTTTTATAAGTTCGCTAAAGATTATGTTAATGTAGTCCAGAGAGTCATCAACTCATTTCACATCAATAGCTATGATGATGGTAAGCCTACAATACTTGATGAGATGAAACCATTTATGATAAGTTACACACAGAAAGAAGCTGGGTTTAAATCAGAAATTAAAGAACATATTTTAAAAGTGCAGATGAGTGAGCTGACATACAACTTTGTTAAAGAAATGAGAGAGCATGGTATAATTACAGGTAAGAAAACTGAGGAAGTAATACTCGGAGACACAGGAGTAAAAAAAATGTCAAAGATTCATCAGTTATTTTCAGGTACAGTAAAAATGGAGAGTGGTAAACGTATGGTAACCGACCTAACAAAAGCTAAGTTTATACGTGCTGAATTTAAAGATAAGAAGATAGGTATATATTATAAATTTAAAGCCGAGTATGATGCCTTAAAAGAGGTCTACGGGGATGATTTGACTGATGATTTAGAGACGTTTAAACAAACTGATAAAAATATAGCGCTTCAAATAGTAAGTGGTCGAGAAGGAATTAGTTTAAAGGAAGCTGACTGCCTTGTGTATTACAACATAGATTTTTCAGCTTTAAGTTATTGGCAGTCTCGTGACAGGATGACCACCAAAGATTCAAAAGTGAGTGATGTGTATTGGATATTTGCAGAGAGAGGAATCGAAACAAAAATTTATAAAACTGTAACCAATAAAAAAGATTACACACTCAGACATTTTAAAAAAGATTTACTAAGTTTATAATTATGAAAGAACAAAAATTAATAGAGATGATGAACAAGCTAGATAGGCTAGACAACATCATGCAAGAAGTCATCAAAGAGATGATGAACATCAGAAGCCTATCGGTTGGAACGCTTGAAGCTCTCAAGAGAATGAAGGGGTATGACAAGGCTATCGAACAGCTTAAGAAAGATGCTGAGAAAGACAAAAAGAAAGCTGAGGATGAAGGACAGAAAAACTAATTTCGACTACGACTTAGTCATCGGTCAACAAGGCGAGAAGTTAGTTGACAATATATTTAAAAACTCTAAAGTAGAAGTTAAAAGAGATTTTTGGACAGGCACTACAGGAAATATTGCTGTTGAGTTTGAAAGTAGAAACAAACCTTCAGGTATTTCTAAAACTAAATCAGATTATTATGCGTTTGTTCTGGCAGAAGAGTATAGGGATGAGGTAATAATTATAATCAAAACAAAAAGATTAAAAGAGATAGCTAGGGAGTATTACTTAAAAGGTTGTATAAAAAAAATGGGTGATGACAAAACTTCTTTATCGGTCTTAATACCAATAAAAGAATTAAGTAACTTTGCGTATGACAGAGCAACAAATTCAAACTAAAAAAATTAAATCGCTGGAAGCCGATGGTTACTTTGTTATTAAATTAATTAAGACTAATAAGAATGGTATACCTGATGTACTTGCATTACATCCTGACTATGGTATTGAGTTTTATGAAATTAAAACTAAGAAGGGAAAGGTGTCTAAGCTTCAGGAGTACCGTATGAAAGAATTAAAAGAATATGGATTTATCGCAGAGATTTACAGGGGATGACCACTTTTATGAAATGGAAGAAAATTTTTTAGAAGAGTTAGAAAGTTTACCTCCACTTTATAGCGCTGGAATTATAATGCAGCTTGACAAACTTGCAACTGAAATGCATGAAGAAAAAAAATATGCTGAAGAACCTAGAAGGTTTGGCATGTTAGCAGGTGTTGTCACTATGGAAGACCCTTTGTTTTTTAGCGTGGAATACTTAAACTCAAGAAGTATGTTCCCTTTGTTTTATAAATTTAACATTATATCTTCGGATGAATACTTAGACTACATTAACCTAAATAAAACTATCAACTATGAAGACAATTGAAATTAAAGAATGCACAAAATTAAAAGCAATAAGAAATGAAGTCGTTAAAAAACTTAACGCAGATATAACAAAGAAAAACAGAAACCGAGAGCTAGTGTATGGAAGAGCTGTTTATTATAAGTTATGCAAAAACTTAACCAGTCATTCTTTAACTGACATTGGCTCATTTATTTATAAAGACCACGCTACTGTGCTTCATGGCTTAAAGGTTTTTGAAACCTTTGAGTTAAATAATGATTACTATTACATTGAAGCTTATGAAGAAATGTTTAATAAGTTAAAATTAAATTATGCAATCAACATAAAAAATTCTAAGGACTTAAAGACAAAGTATTATAAGTATGTAAATGAAAACATTAATTTAAAGGAAAGAAACAAAAGCATAAGAGTTTTAATTAAACGAGAGTTTAAAGATATATTTAATGAATGCAGAAAAGAGTTTGGGTATGTTCCGCAAACTGCGTACTTGAAACAAAGATTTGCAAAAATTAATGAAATGTTGAAAAAAATTTCATAACTTTAAGTTGCATTGATACTTATGTCTTATAACATAGATGACATTGAAAAGATTCTAAACTTCACGAGCTGGA
>Ga0208645_1001739_pt1 | contig 18432 bp, 14 predicted proteins | sample VirMetDEL_Sep_01_FD_184519 | JGI IMG/M metagenome (GOLD analysis project Ga0208645, IMG submission 184519) | Aqueous microbial communities from the Delaware River and Bay under freshwater to marine salinity gradient to study organic matter... | ecosystem: Environmental > Aquatic > Marine >... | reverse complement strand
GTCGCAATTAACCCTTGCTATTTATGTAATAGGAATTATTCTCAGTTACGTAATGACGGCCAAGGAGACCTGCCATGACCTACCTGATCGATGCCTGGCTGGACCGCCCGCATCCCTACCTGCGCATCCTCAACCGCGAAACCGGTGAAGTCTGCGCCATGCTCGAAGAAGAAGCGCTGGACGAGCTGCGCGACCAGGGCGACCTGGATCTGCACGAACTCAGCTCCAGCGAACCCAGCGTGCTCAAGGAGCTGGTGCGCAGCCTGTTTCTGTTCTGCTATGCCCGGGCCTTGCGCCCGTCCTGAAAACAAAACGGCCCTTCTACTCAGCAGAAGGGCCGTTTTGTATGTACGCAGGCTGGCAGCGCTTCATCCGCCCCGCCGCTGTCGCAGCGGTGGACAAAAACAGCGTTGTCCACCCTAGACACTGAAACGCAAACGGGGCGTAGGGTGGACGACGCTTCACCCGTCCACCATCACCGCGATGGAGGACAAGAACAGCCTCACCCCCTAACGATTACGCTTACAGAATGTCGAGCAGCTCGACATCAAATACCAGCACGCTGTGCGGCGGGATGCTGCCGACGCCCTGGGCGCCGTAAGCCAGCTCGCTCGGCACGTGCAGGCGCCACTTGCTGCCGGTGTTCATCAGTTGCAGCGCCTCGACCCAGCCTGCAATCACGCCACCGACCGGGAATTCAGCCGGCTGGCCGCGCTCGTAGGAGCTGTCGAATACGGTGCCGTCGATCAGCGTACCGTGGTAGTGAACACGTACCTGATCCTCGGCCGACGGCTTGGCGCCCTCGCCTGCCACCAGCACTTCGTATTGCAGGCCAGAGGCCAGAACGCTCATGCCGTCACGCTTGGCATTCTCGGCCAGGTAGGCACGACCTTCACCGGCGGCGGCTTCGGCCTTGGCGGCAGCTTCGGCCTGCATGACTTCGCGGATCACCTTGAAACTGGCGCCCAGCTCGGCTTCGGAAACGCGGCTGGCCTGGCCGGTGAAGGCGTCGGTCAGACCGGCGAGGATGGCCTGCAGATCGACACCCGGCGGCGGGTTGTCGCGCAACTGACCACCGAGTTGACGACCGATGCCGTAGCTGACGCGACCTTCATCGGAGGACAGATCGGGGCTGAAGTTGAATTCGGACATGAAAGGCTCCGCTTGGGGCTGTGAAAAAGGCCGGCCAGCCTAGCACAGAACATTGAGCCAACGGACACCCGCCCTAGCGCCCATCCATGCAGCGCGCTTGATCCTGCGCAATATCTACTACCTTTAGCTAAGCCTTACTTAAGAAAAGCCTTGATATCATATAGACATCACTTCGTTCGCCCAGCAGGAGCGCGCGTCATGCAAAACGGCTCTCGAGTCAGTCTTCGGACCTGGATATGGCGCGCTTTCGTACAGACGGCCCTGATCCCACTGATTCTGGTGGAGACAGTACTGATCAGCGTCTACCTGATCACCAACGTGTCCATCCGCGACGCGCAGATAACCCACCTGCGCGAGACGGCCCTGAACGATCTACAGGCGGCCGCCAGCCAGGAAGCCCACCTGGTCGAGAGTGAGCTCGGCCATGTCGCCCGCCTCACCAGCACCTATGCATCCCTTGCCCAGGAAACGCTGAACGACAACCAGCCAGTCGCCCCGGCAGAACTGGCAGTGACTCCCAGTGGCGTGCGCTACAGCCCTCGCGATGACGGCGGCGCGGCGTCCTTCTACTCCAACGCCACGCCGCTGGAGAAACAGGATCTGCTCAAAGTCGCGCGCCTTGCCGCCCTCGACCCGCTGATGCGTGAAACCGTACAGCAGAATCCGCTGGTCGCCAGCATCTATTTCAACAGCTGGGACAGCTACAACCGCATCTATCCCTGGTTCGACACGCCAGCCCAGTATCCCCACGACATGGTGATCCCGGACTACAACTTCTATTACCTGGCGGACGCCAAGCACAACCCCGATCACAACGTGGCCTGGACCGACGTCTACCTCGACCCGGCCGGCCAGGGCTGGATGCTCTCGGCCGTTGCGCCGGTGCTGCGCGGCGACTTCCTCGAAGGTGTGGTGGGCCTGGACATCACCGTCGGCAAACTGCTCGAGCACATTCAGAGCCTCGATGTGCCCTGGGACGGTTATGGGGTCATCGTCAGCAACGAGCTGAACATCATGGCCCTGCCGCCGGCCGGTGAAGACGACTTCGGCCTGGATGAGCTGACCACCCACTCCTACGACGAGGCCATCAGCTCGGAGCTGTTCAAACCCGAAGACTTCAACCTGGGCAAACGTGCCGATACCGAAGGCCTCGCCAAAGCCATTGCGCGCCAGGACAACGGCGTGCTCTCCGTCCGCCTCAACGGCCGTCCACATCTGGTGGCCTGGTCAACGATTCCAGCGACCCGCTGGCACCTGCTCACCGTGGTTGACGAGGCTGAAGTCTTCAGCCAGACCAACGAACTGGCCAGCCACTACCGCGATATCGGTTACCTGTTGATCGGCGGTCTGGTGCTGTTCTACATGGTGTTCTTCGCCTTCATGTGGGGCCGCGCCCGCGAACTGACCGAGCGCTTGCGCAAACCCATTGGCGGCATCGTCGCCATGCTTCGCGAAATTGGCGAGGGCAACTGGAAACCCAAACGCCCGGCAACCACCATCACCGAACTCGAAGCCATCATCGATGACGTCGAGGCCATGGGCCAGCGCCTGGAACGCAGCGCCACCCAACTGCAGCGCGCCAGCCGCGAGGCGCAGGAAGCCAGCCGTGCCAAGAGTCAGTTCATTTCCAGCATGAGCCATGAGCTACGCACCCCCCTCAATGCGATTCAGGGCTTCGCTCAACTGATGCGCATGCAGCAAGGTCCGCAGACGCAGCAAGACACCGACTACCTCGAAGAAATTCTGCTCGCCAGTCGCCACCTCAATCAGCTGGTGGGCGACATCCTCGACTGGTCGAGCCTGCAGAGCGAACAACCACGCCTGGAGATGAGCAAGGTCGACACCGTCGCCCTGATGAACGAGTGTGCTGATCTGGTCGCCCCGGAAATCGAAGCTCATGGCCTGACGCTCGAGTTGTCACTGCCCGAAGGCACGCTGCCGGTGCTGGCGGACCAACGACGCCTACGCCAGGTGCTGCTCAACCTGCTGTCCAATGCCATCAAGTACACCCCGACTGGCAGCATCAGCCTGAGCTGCACCGAGCATGGCGGACGTGTACGGCTGATGGTCAGCGACACCGGCATGGGCATCTCCAGTGAACTGCAGCCGCTGCTGTTCGAGCCCTTCCAGCGCCTCGGCCAGGAGAACGGCGCCATCCAGGGCACAGGTATAGGCCTGTCGTTGTGCAAGGAATATGCAGCCTTGATGAATGGCGAGATGGGGCTGCGCAGCGAGCCGAACCAGGGCAGCCAGTTCTGGATAGACCTGCCGCACTATGTTGCCCCGTTCCAACCCGAAGTGGCCGAAGTGACGCGGCGTCAGGCCTGCGTCTATCACGGCGACCTCGACAGCAGCAACCGCGAGGTGGTCAGACAGGCGCTGGCGGATATCGACCTGCAACAGTTCGAGGATGGTCACCAGTTGCTGACGGCGCTCCACACCAGGCGCCCTGATGCGCTGCTCCTGAGCGTCGACCTGGACGGCCGCGACCTGTTGCGCACCCTGCACCAGAGTGCAGAGCTGGCGGACCTGCCAGTGATACTGCTGAGCCGTGAAGACCAGTTGCAGGAACTGATCGACCTGGGCGCCAGCGCCCTGCTTGGCGTACCTATCGACCCCAACGAACTCCACCAACTGATCTACGACCTGACCGACAAGGAGGCAAGTGATGCTGTCTAATGGCTTTAACCATTCACGGGTGGTCATCGTTGATGACGTGGTCGCCAACGGCCGCCTTCTGGAGTCCAGTCTCAAAGCCTTCGGCTTGCGCGACACCATCAGTTTCTCCGACTCGGCAGCGGCGCTGGAGTGGTTGCAGCACAACGCCTGGAACCTGCTGCTGCTCGACCTGGACATGCCGGCGCCAAACGGATTCGACATCCTCCGCGCGCTGGCTGATCGTGACCGTAGTAGTAACCCCATCATCATCATCACTGCATTGAGCGACAGTGTCAGCCGCCGCACCGGCCTGGAGTTGGGCGCCAACGATTATCTGAGCAAACCGGTCGACCTGCCCGAGGTGATCCTGCGCGTACGCAGCAACCTGCAACTGAGCCAGGCCAGCCTGGCCCTGAATGAAGCCAACACGACGCTGGAGCGGCGCGTGCATGAGCGCACTGCCGAGCTCAGCCAGAGCTATGGCGCCGTGGTGCGCACCCTGGCACGTGCTGCCGCTTACCGTGACAGCGATACCGGCAACCATATCCTGCGCATCGGCGAGTCCGCCGCATTGATCGCCAAGACCTACGGCATGAACGCCGACTGGGTCGAACTGATTCGCCAGGCCGCGCCCATGCACGACGTCGGCAAGATCGGCATTGCCGACGAGATTCTCCTTAAGCCTGGCCCACTGACCGAAGCCGAACGCTCGTTGATGCAAGAACATCCCCGGATCGGCCATTCGATCCTGTTCGACCAGCATGCCTCGGAGCTGACCGCTCTGGCTGCGGAAATCGCCCTGAACCACCACGAAAAGTGGGACGGCAGCGGTTACCCCCGCGGCCTGAGCGGTGAGGACATTCCGCTTTCCGGACGTATCGTCGCCATATGCGACGTCTACGATGCCTTGCTCATGCCTCGCCCCTACAAGGCACCCTGGCCGCAGGAAAAGGCAAGAGCCTACATCCGCGAACAATCGGGCAAGCACTTCGACCCCACTCTGGTCGACCTGGTCGAGGGCCTGTACGAGCAGATGGAAACGCTGCAGCATGACTTCAGTGATCACCCGCTGGCAGAGTGACGTTCGGCGACCGCAACCTGGTGATCGCCGGCGCCACCGAACAGAGGTCCATTCGCCCGCGAAGTGGACCGCAGCCTGGTCAACACTCGCGCCCTGTCGAGCCTGACCGCCAATATGCGGGGCATGATCGCGCTCGCTCAGGCCTGAACCTTCACAGTCGGTGCCCGGTGCCGGCTCCGCTCAGCGCGAGCGCCGACAACGCTCGGAGCAGTAGCGCACCTCGTCCCAGCAGCGCGCCCATTTCTTGCGCCAGCTGAACGGCAAGCCGCAGACCGCACAGGTTTTAACCGGCAACTGGCTCTTGCTCACAGCATCTCCCCGGCATCGACCTTGGCCAGCAGCCGCTCGCCCCAATCCCACAACGCCTGCTGCTTGGCGTCGCTCATGCGCGCCAGGTTGCGGTAGACCATGCCGATGCGCGGATTGCGTTCGAGCGGCTCACGGTGCCGCATGAGAAAGTGCCAGTACAGCGCGTTGAACGGGCAGGCCGACTCGCCGGTGCTCTCGCTCACCTTGTAACTGCAGCCCTGGCAATGATTGGACATGCGCTTGATGTACTGACCACTGGCGCAATAAGGCTTGGAACCGAGGTAGCCACCGTCGGCATGCATCACCATGCCCAGGGTGTTGGGCAACTCGACCCAGTCGAAGGCGTCCATGTACACGGCCAGGTACCAGTCGCAGATAGCCTTGGGTGCGATGCCGGCGAGCAAGGCGAAGTTGCCAGTGACCATCAGCCGCTGGATATGGTGCGCGTAAGCGTGCTCCAGGGTCTGGCCGATGGTCTGGCGCATGCAGTTCATCCGCGTTTTGCCGGTCCAGTAAAACTCGGGGAGCGCTCGTGAATTGCCAAAACGATTGCCCTCGGCGTACTCCGGCATGCGCAGCCAGTAGATGCCGCGCACGTACTCGCGCCAGCCGATCAGTTGGCGGATGAAGCCTTCGGCGGCGTTCAGCGGCACATCGCCGGCACGATAAGCGGCCTCGACCTCGGCGCAGATCCGCCGCAGGTCGAGCAGGCCGATATTCAGCGCGGCGCTGATGCGCGAATGAAAGAGAAAGGGTTCACCATCAGCCATGGCGTCCTGATAGTCACCGAAATCCGCCAGGCCCCGGGCGAGGAAGTGCTGCCAGAGGTGTTCAGCCTGCTCGGCCGTGACCGGGTAATCGAAACCCTCCAGGTTGCCGTAATGGCCGGCAAAGCGCCGCTGCACCAGCGCCAGCACCTCGTGCGTGATGGCGTCCGGCTCGACGCGCATTGGCGTGGGTGGGCACACGCCCTTGGGCAAGGCCTTGCGGTTATCCGCATCGAAGTTCCAGGCACCGCCCTCGGGCGTGCCGTCCGGGTTGAGCAGCAGAGCGCTGTCGCGGCGCATCTCGCGGTAGAAGAACTCCATGCGCAGTTGCTTGCGCCCCCTGGCCCAGGCGGCGAATGCATCACGGCTGCAGAGAAAGCGGCTGTCCTGATGCCAGTGAATCGGCACGCCGCAATGACGCAGCGCCTGCTCCAGGCGCCAATCGCCGCACTCGGTCAGATGCACCTCGGCCGGATCGAGCCGCTGCGTCCAGCGCAGCAGCTCGCCAGGCAAGGTGCCGCTGTTGTCAGGATCGTCTAGGGCCACGTAGTGCACGTGCAGGCCCTGCTCACCCAAGGCTTCGGAAAAATGGCGCATGGCGCTGAAGATCAGAGCGATCTTCTTCGGGTGATGCGGCACATGGCTGGCTTCTTCCATCACCTCGGCCAACAACACGTGGTCGTGCTGCGGATCGATGTCCTGCAACGCGCCAAGGCCGTGGGTGAGCTGGTCCCCCAGGATCAGAATCAGACGGCGTGCAGTCACCGCGGCACGGTCTCCATGCTCGGCTGGCCCGGTGCGAAGACGGCCGTCACCAGCCGCTGCGAAAGGCAATGGGCACGCGCAGGCTGTTGTCAGCCGAAGGCATGCCGCACATTTCGTCATGGACCGAGCTGTGCACCAGGTACAACGGCAGCGTTGGCATTTCCTGCAGCAGGTCCCGTGCATGCTCCACCGAGCGCAGGTTAAGCGTGCCGCCCTGCGTGTTCACAACAGGATGCGCACGCCCGTCCATCCGCGCTTCCAGCACATAGATACCGCCCTCGAGCGAGATCAGGTTCAGTTCATCGATACGCCCGGCCTGGGCGTGAGTGGACAGATCATGCAGATTCATCAGGGCTTGCCTCCGACCTTAACTATACAAGACTTATACAAAAACAATTCTTGTACAACAAAGAAAAAGCTCAAGCCCAGAAAACAAAACGCCCGTCCTGTTCGGACGGGCGGTTGTGAAGCAGCTTCACATCAGTCGTGCTTGGTGACCTTGTCCAGATAGCCCATGGCGAAGGCAGAGCCAACGAACGTCAGGTGAATCAGCACGTACCATTTCAGGTACTCCAGATCGTAACTCTTCGCATCCATGAACACCTTCAGCAGGTGAATGGACGAAATGGCCACGATGGACGCCGCCACTTTCATTTTCAGCGAGCTGGAATCCATCTTGCCGAGCCAGCTGAGCTTCTCGGTGTCTTCATGAATGTCCAGGCGAGAAACGAAGTTCTCGTAGCCGGACAACATCACCATGACCAGCAGGCCGCCCACCAGCGCCATGTCGATCAGCGACAGGAGTTTGAGAATCACGTCGGCTTCGGCGAGGGAAAAGATCTGCGGCAGGATGTGATAAAGCTCTTGGAAGAACTTCACCGACAATGCGAGCACGGCAAGAGAAAGACCAAAGTAGATCGGCGCCAGCAACCAGCGCGATGCGTACATGGTGTTTTCGATAAAGCGTTCCATGGAGAACTCACTGAAGGGGGAAATCGCGGCGAGTATACCCATCGCACTGCACCAACAGAAGGTGCCTGGCATTGTGGATAACCCCAGCCTTGCAGCCGTGCACGGATAGCCCCGGTGCGCTTTGCTTCGGGGGGTTCAGCTCTGTCCGTCGGTTTCGGGGTGACGCTGGAATGGCCCGGAGGGGTGATGGCGCTCACCGTTGACCCGGCGTAGCTCGGCCTGCAGGTGCAGGCGCCAGATCGGCGGTTCACTGCATTGGACGTAGCCTTGCAAGGCCAGGCTCTCGGCGATCGCCGCGAGGGCTCCCTCTGCAACCGAAGGCCCGTAGAACGGGCCCTGCGCCTTGATCGCAGAAGGCTGCGCGCCCGACATGCCGGCGGCGCAAAGCAGTGTCCAACGTCCGTTGTCTCCGGCCAGCGGCCTGATCACGCATTCGATGCGAGTGACCAGGCCCAGGCATTGGCGGGTGAGGCAGAGGCTGCGCGACATGGCGGCGACCCTCGCAGAATCCAGGCTTCAGCCTACACCCCGAGCGGCCGCACTGTGAAGGCCAAAGTTATCCACGCAATCTGTGGATAACTCTGTGCATGAGCCGTGAGCAACACGTTCGATGCAGCTGTCCCGGGCGATCCGGGACAATCGTGCGAGATTTGCTCAGCCCGCAGCGCCCTCGTCCTTCTTGCGCCGCGGCGCCTTGGCCGGTTTCGCCGCAGCCACCTCGGCTTCGGCTTTCGCCTTGCCAGCCTCGGCTGGCTTGCTTTCTTCCTCCAGGCCGATTTCAGCGATGTCGCGCAGGCGTTCGACCACACGGGCGTTGACGCTGCCCTTGGGGAAGCGCCCTTTCTCGTCCGGGTGCCCCGCCGCCTCGCCGACCAGCAGGCTCAGGGCCTCGTCGACGTGGCGCACCGCGTAGACGTTGAACTGCCCCTCTCGCACGGCCTGCAGCACGCGCTCGTCGAGCATCAGGTTGGCGACGTTGGAGTGCGGGATGATCACCCCCTGCTCGCCGGTCAGGCCGCGTGCCTCGCACAGGCGGAAGAAGCCTTCGATCTTCTCGTTGACGCCACCGACCGCCTGCACCTCGCCAAACTGGTTGATCGAACCGGTGATGGCGAAACATTGCTTGAGCGGGGTGCGCGACAGTGCCGAGATCAGCGTGCACACCTCGCCGAGCGAAGCGCTGTCGCCGTCGACGTAACCGTAGGACTGCTCCAGGGCGATACTGGCGGAAATCTCCAGCGGGAATTCCTGGGCGTAGCGGCTGCCAAGAAAGCCGGTAAGGATCATCACGCCCTTGGAGTGGATCGGCTGGCCGAGGCTGACCTCGCGTTCGATATCGACGATGCCACTACCGCCGGGGTAGACGGTGGCGGAAATGCGCGCCGGCACCCCGAAAGCCGAGTCGCCGACCTCCAGCACGGTCAGACCGTTGCACTTGCCCACCGCAGCGCCGCAGGTGTCGATAAGGATGATGCCGGCCAGCATGTCGTCGATGATCCGCGCCGAAACGCGTCCGGTGCGCGTGGCCTTGGCCTTCAGCGCCCGTTCGATATGGCCGACGTCGGTGATCGTCTCGCCAGCCAACTGACGAATGAAGTCGGCCTCGCTGACCAGCTGGAACAGGTCGCCGATACGCGCCGACAGGCGCCCCTGGTGCTCGGCCAGGCGTGCGCTGTAGGTGGCCAGACGCGCCACGGCAGCGCCGGTCATCGGCGCCATGCCCTCTTCCGAAGTACGGGTTTTCATCAACTGGGCGAACTGCTCCAGGCTGTCCTCGGCGAGCGGGATGTCCTCGTCGAAGTCGACCAGCACGCGGAACATTTCCTGGAAGTCCGGATCGGCATCCTGCAGCGCGTAATACAGCTGGCGCGAGCCGATGATGATGACCTTCAGTTGCAGCGGGATGACCTGCGGGTTGAGCGTGACGGTGGCGATGCGGCCGAGATCGCCCAGCGGCGACTCCATCTTCAACTGACGCGAATGCAGGGCGCGCTTCAGCGCTTCCCAGACGAAGGGTTCGCTGAGCAGTTTTTCCGCTTCGACCACCAGATAGCCGCCGTTGGCGCGGTGCAACGCGCCGGGGCGCAGCTGACGATAGCTGGTGTACAAGGCGCCCTGATCGGAGCTGTATTCGATGCGACCGAACAGGTTGTCATAGGTCGGGTGCGACTCGAACACCACCGGCGCACCGCCGTTGGCATGGTGACCGACCACCAGGCTCGGGCAGTACATCTCCTCCAGCAGCTTGCGCAGTTGTGGATCGGCCTTGTCGACATCGACCAGTTGCTCGACGGCGGTTTTCAGCAGATTGACCTGCATGGCCTGGAGATAGGCGCAGACACCGGCGTTTTCCGCGTATTTTTCCGACAATGGCGCCAACAGCGGCTGCAAGGCAACGGTGATGGTCTCTTCATTAAGCTGACGCAGCAGGTTGCTCGACTCGCGCTTCCACTGCGGCAGGCTGGCCAGTTCCTCATTGAGGCGCTCTTCCAGCGCGGCGATATCGGCGTGGAAACGCTCGCGCTCGGCTTCGGGCAACTGCGCGAACTCGGCTTCGTCCAGCGCCTTGCCGTCAGCCATCGGGGTGAAGGCGATATTGGTGCTGTCGCGGTACAGGGCCACGCCCTTCTCCAGCGACAGTCGCTCGATCACGTCCAGCGCCTGGTCGTAGCGCTTGTTGAAGCTGCGGTCGATGGCGCTTTTCTTCTGCTGGTAGGTCGGCGTTTCGAACACCGCCGGGAAGGTCGCCAGCAGGTTGTCGATCAACTGATTGATGTCAGCGATGAAATCGCTGGCGGTGCCGGCTGGCAGCTCCAGCGCACGTGGCTCGCGGGGTTCGTCGAAGTGATTGACGTAGACGCGGTCGGCCGGCGTTTCCATGCGCTTGGCTTCGGCCTTGAGATAGCGCTGGACGAAAGAGAAGCGCCCGGTGCCGGGCTCACCCATGACAAACACGTTGTAGCCGGGGCGCGGCATGGCCACGCCGAACTGCAGCGCCTCGACCGCACGGGACTGGCCCAGCACGCCGCGGAAAGGTTCGAGGTCATCGGTACTGCTGAAGCTGAACTGCTCGGGGGAGAAGGGGCGGGTCAGAGATTCGGGGGCAAGGCGCAAAGCATCGAGGCTACGCTTGGACATTGGCGATCCTTATAGCGGGCGGAAGTTTCCGCAAAACATGGGGTGATTCTGGGCCTGTGGCGCGAAGAGGATCAAGGCTTGATTCAAGGCAATGCGCAAAAACGCCGCATCGATAAGCTGCCATGCATTGCTGTGCCAAGCCTGCAACAACGACAGGCAGCCCCACGACCAGGAACCTTGCCTATGAGTGCCTTTCAGGAAATCGCCGCCCTGCTCAGCCTGTCCGCGCTGCTTGGCATGCTCGCCGTGAAGCTGCGCCAGCCACTGATCATCGCCTACATTCTGGTTGGCATTCTCGCCGGGCCGGCGGTGATGAACCTGTCCGGCGATCACAGTTCCATCAGCCTGCTATCGGAAATCGGCATCACCGTGCTGCTGTTCGTCGTTGGTCTGAAACTGGACATGCATCTGGTCCGCACCCTGGGTGCGGTGGCCCTGGCCACGGGCCTGGGACAGCTGGCCTTCACCATCCTCGCGGGGCTGGCCCTGTGTCGCCTGCTGGGCCTGGACTGGACGAGCGCCGGTTACGTGGCCGTCGCGCTGACCTTCTCCAGCACCATCATCATCGTCAAGCTGCTATCGGACAAAGGCGAGATCGACTCGCTGCACGGGCGCATCGCCATGGGTTTTCTCATCGTGCAGGACATCGCCGTGGTGCTGGCAATGCTGGTGATCAGCCTGTATCAGCCGGCCAACGGCGAACACGCGGGCCTGTCGCCGCTGGCACTGATCGCTGCGCTGCTGGCCAGCCTCCTGGGGCTCTATGCACTGATGCGCTTCGCCCTGCCCCGCCTGCTGACGCCCATGGCCCGCTCCCCCGAGCTGCTGATGCTGGTCGCAATCGCCTGGGGCACGCTGCTGGCAGGCGGCGCCGAGGCCCTTGGCCTGTCCAAGGAGCTGGGCGCGTTCATCGCCGGCTTCTGCCTGGCCTCCACACCGCTGCGCGAGGCGATCGCCAGCCGTTTGACCAGCCTGCGCGACTTTCTCCTGCTGTTCTTCTTCCTGCACCTGGGCATCCAACTGGACTTTTCCTACCTGCACCAGCAGATCGGCAGCGCCGTGCTGCTGTCGCTGTTCGTGCTGATCGGCAACCCGCTGATCGTCATGGCCATCATGGGCGCCATGGGCTACCGAAAACGCACCGGTTTCATGGCCGGGCTGACGGTGGCGCAGATCAGCGAGTTCTCCATCATCTTCGTCGCCATGGGCATCAGCCTCGGCCACGTAGGCGGGGCCGCGCTGGGGCTGACGACCCTGGTAGGGATCATCACCATCACCCTGTCCACCTACATGATTCTCTACTCGCAGCCGCTGTTCGAACGTCTTGCGCCCTGGCTTGGGCTGTTCGAACGGCGTGTCGCCCACCGCGAGAATGCCGAGGACAACGCCCCCGCACAGGCGCAGCCACAAGTCATCGTCTACGGCCTGGGTCGCTACGGGCGTGAGCTGGCCTATCGCCTGCAGGACGCTGGCCTGCGCGTGCTGGGAGTGGACTTCGACCCACAGGCGCTGGCCAGCGCGCGCCAGGCAGGCCTGGCCGTGTGCTACGGCGATGCCGAGGACGCCGACTTCATTGCCCACCTGCCCCTGGCACAGGCACGCGCACTGGTCAGCACCATCCCCCAGCGCGAGGTCAATGCATTGCTGCTGCGTGCGGCACGCAGTGCCGGTTTTCGCGGCAGCGTGACCCTCAGCGCCTTTCGCGAAGGAGACCTGGAAGCCTTCAATCGCGCCGGTGCGGCCAGTGTCCTGCAGCCCTATATCGATGCCGCCGACTCGGCCGCCCGGCGCCTGTTGCAGGAAGTCGAAGCGCCGCTCAGTTGAACTCGGCGCAGTGCAGGCAGTACTCGGCAACCGGCATGGCGGCCAGGCGCGCCGCATCGATCGGCTCACCGCAGCACAGGCATTCGCCATAACGGCCTTCGGCCAGGCGCTGCTGTGCCTGACGCACCAGCACCAGTCCATGTTCGGCCTCCGCCAACAGGGCTTCGAGCACTTCATCGTTCTGCCGCTGCTGCGCCTGCTCGGCGAAATCCGCCGAGTGGCTGCGCCCCAGATCGCGGCGAATCGCCTCGGCACGGGTCGTGTAGTCATGCAGCAGAGCGTCCAACACATCACGGTGAGCCATGAGCCATCTCCTTGGGTAATGAAGAAGGCTCAGTGTGATCGGCAGCGCAGCGTGCCTGACTGACGCCGATCAGCACTTGCGCGAAATGCCTACCTCGGCTGCCTTGACACCCATCGACCGCCTGGCCAAAGCTCGGCCATCGCCATGACCAGAAGAACAGCGACCTTGAAACGGATATTCACCGCTCTCGCCCTGAGCCTCAGCCTGCCCCTGCATGCAGCCACGGTCGAACAGCTGGCCAACGATCCCTACTGGATCGCCCTCGGTCACTACGAAATCGGCAAGCTCGGCGGCTGGCGCAGCTATGTCGACGATGACGACTTCTTTCTCGCAGAACAGGGCGCCAGCGACCCCAGCGCCGAATTGCAGGCGACCGTCAAGGCGCTGTACCAACCTGCCGAGCTGGGCGACCGCCACCCGCAGTGCATCTACCCGGCGCGCACGCGCTGGCTCAAGGCGCAATTGCAACTCGATGACCTGCCCCAGCCGGACTGCGCCGAATATCGAAACTGGTTCGCCGACGTCAATCCACACAGCACCGTACTGGTGTTTCCGGCCGCCTATCTGAACAGCCCGTCATCGATGTTCGGCCACACCCTGCTGCGCATCGACCAGCCCGACATAGACAGCCACAACACCGCACTGCTGAGCTACGCGCTGAATTTCGGCGCCTTCATCGAAGGCGACGACAACAGCATCCTCTATGCCTGGCGCGGGCTGATGGGGGGCTACCCCGGCCTGTTCGCCCTGGTGCCCTACCGCGACAAGCTCAGCGAGTACAACCGCCTGGAAAACCGCGACCTGTGGGAATACCGGCTGAACCTCACAGCGGAAGAAACCGCGCGCATGGTCGAGCACGTCTGGGAGCTCAAACAGATCCGCTTCGACTACTTCTTCTTCGACGAGAACTGCTCCTACCGTCTGCTCGAGCTGCTGGAAATCGCCCGTCCCGGCATCGAGCTGACCGAACACTTCCCGCTCACTGCCATCCCCACCGACACCGTGCGTGCGGTCAAGGACGCCGGGCTGATCGAGCGCATCGACTATCGCCCGTCGCGTGAGCGCGAACTGCTGGCGCGCGCCGAACCACTTGATCGTGACGAACAAGCCTGGGTGCTGCGCCTGAGCGAAGACCCGGCGCAGCTCAAAGAGGCCGATTTTCTCGCTCTGCCGGCCGAGCGCCGCGCACTGATTCAGGATGCCGCCTTTCGCCTGGTGCGCTACCACGCCAACGACGAAGATCGCAGCAGCAACGCCCAGCGCAGCTTCCAACTGCTCGGCGCGATCAACCGCAACCCGCCACCGCCCCTGGAAGTCGAGCGCCCGCCGCTGCCAGAGGAAGGTCACGAGTCACGCACCTGGCAGCTGGCCGGCGGCAGCCGTGATGATCGCGCCTTCGCCGAGTACGGTCTGCGCATGGCCTACCACGACCTGAACGACAACCTCGACGGCTTCCCCCTCGGCGCACAGATCGAGATTCTGCAGCTCAAGCTGCGTCAGTACGAGAACAACCACTGGCAGCTGCAACGCCTTGACCTGGCCAATATCCGCTCACTTACACCACGCAATGCACTGCTGCGGCCGCTGTCCTGGCAGGTCGGCGGCGGGCTGGAGCGGGTACTGGGTGAAGACGGCGATAGCCGGCTGGTCGGCCATTTCAGCGGTGGTGCCGGCGCCAGCTGGCAGCTGAGCGACGACCTGCTCGGCTTCGTCCTCGGCACCGCGCGCCTGGAATACAACGAGGACTTCGCCGCCGTCATCGCCCCCGCGATGGGCTTCGACACCGGCCTGCTCTGGCGCAACCCAGTAGGCAACCTGACCCTGGAGGCAGCCGGCGACTACTTCCACAACGGCGAAGTGCGCCGCCGCCTGTCGCTCAACCAACAGTGGGAAATCTCACGCAACCTCGGCCTGCGCCTGAGTGCCCAGCGTGAATTCAGCCAGCTCGCCAGCCCGGTCAACGAGGTAAAACTGGAGCTGCGTTGGTATCACTACTGAACGGCTACGGGCAGACGGCGGGCTTCTATACTGAAATTCCCAACACCCGTTTCAGGAGAGTCGCCATGCGTCGCACACTCATGTTTCTCGCCGCTGCCCTGATCAGCCTGCCGCTATGGGCCATGCACTGCCCGCAGGACATGGCCAAGATCGATGCGCTGCTGCAAAGCGATCCACCGTCCGATCCCGAGTTGCTGGCCAAGGTCAAGGAGCTGCGCGCCGAGGGCGAAACACTGCACAAGGCTGGCGATCACGCCGAATCGGTCAAGGTCCTTGGCGAAGCGCTGGATCTGCTGTCAGCCAGCGAGTAAGCGCTCAAAAGCCGCTATAGAGCAGACCCAACGCCACCTGCCTGACCTCCTGTAGATCCACCGGCTTGCTCAGGCAGGCCGACGCCCCGCGAGCCTTGGCATCCTCGAACAGACGGGCGTCGGCCACTGCACTGATCACCATCACCGGCACATCACGTAGCCGTGGCTCGGCACGCATGGCATCGAGCACTTCCAGCCCGTTGCCATCGGGCAGGTCGATGTCCAGCAGCACCAGCGCCGGCTCGCTGCCCTGCAGTTCAGCCAGCGCACGCTGGCAGGAACCCACGCCTCTGACCTCGGCAAATTCACGCAACGATGCCTGGAGAATCCTCAGGCAGGCTGGGTGATCCTCCACGCACAGCACCTGCACCAGACTCTGCACACTCTGCGCGGGGGTGTCCTCAGCCTCGTCGTACGGCCCTTCAGGACTCGCCGCACTGGGAATGTCGAGCCAGAAGCGGCTGCCTACCCCGGCTTCGCTGCGCACGCCGATCTCGCCATCCATCAGCGTGGCCAACTCTCGGCACAGCACCAGCCCGATGCCGGTACCCGGAATATTAGAGCTCTCTCGCCCGAGCCGCTGGAATGGCTGGAACAGCTGCGCCTGCTGCTCACTGGACAATCCAGGTCCAGTGTCGTCGACCCACAGTCGCATGCAGTCGGCGCGCACCTCGTAGCCCATGCGGATCATTCCGCGCGGGCTGTTGTACTTGATCGCGTTGGACAACAGGTTGAGCAGTATCTGCCTTACCCGCCGTGGATCGCCCTGTACGAACAAGGGAGGATCGGCCGCCTCCATCACCTGCAGTTGCAACTGTCTCTGCTGCACTTCGGGCTGCACCAGCTCGGCACAGCCCTTGAGCAGGCTGCCAATCTCGATCGGCTGCAACTGCAACTGTTGGCGCCGGCTCTCGATGCTCGACAGGTCGAGGATGTCATCCACCAGCGAAGTGAGATGGCGACTGGCACTGACGATCTCACGCGAGTAATCGGTCTCCAGTTTGGCGTCCTGCTTGTCCTGCACCTCCATCTCGATCAACTGGGCGAAGCCGTGAATGGCATTGAGCGGGGTACGCAGTTCGTGGCTCATGCTCGACAGGAAGCGACTCTTGGCCTGACTGGCGGCGAGCGCCTCCAGGCTGGCGTGACGCAGCTCCTCCTCGACTTGCTTGAGCCGGGTAATGTCGACGTGCGTACCGGCGATGCGCAGCGGCCAGCCGCTCTCATCGCGCGACAGGACCTTGCCTCGACTGAGCAGCCAGAGGTACTCGCCACGGCAATCGAGATAGCGATACTCGGCGTCGAAGTACTCTTCACCATTGTCGGCGAACAGCTTGCGCAGATGACGCAGGCGCTCCAGGTCGTCCGGGTGCACACGCTGGTTGAACTCGCTCAACGTCAGTAGCGATGCGCCCAATCCGAAGCGCCGCACAAAACGCTCGCTGAGCTCGATGGTCAGCGCGCTGGTATCGATCTGCCAGAGGCTTTCGGTTGTGCTTTCCAGCACCAGCTGCAGGATGCTCTGCGCTTCCTGCCGCTCACGTTCGCTGGCCTTGAGCTGTTTGCCAGCCTGTTGCACGGCATCGGCCAGGCGGCTGACCTCGGCGATATGGCTGTCCGGTGCCGCTGGCAGATACTTGCCCTGCCCAAGGCTGGCGGCCATGTCGACGATGCCATTGATGGGGCCCGCCAGTTGCTCGCTGAGGTTGCGCGAGCGCAGCCACATCAGGGCAAAAAACAGTAGGTAGAAGCCGCCCAGGCCGGCAATCAGCAGATATCCGATCTGCATGTAGCGCTCGGCCAACTGGTTGGTGTCGTGAAAGATCTGCTGCTCATCCACCACCAGCAACAGGCGCCAGCCGGTCTGCGGAACCTCGCTCCAGGCCACCAGTTGCTTGCGACCGCCAAGCAGCACCTCCTGCACGCTGCCATCGCCTGTGTTCATCGCCTGCAGCAGCGACGCCATGCCCTCATGCTTGGCCAGGTTGAAGTCCTCGGGCTTGAGCACCTCGCGGCGCACGGCTTCATCGTAGGAGTACTGAGTCAACTCGCGCAGGCCGAAGTCCCGTTCACCGGCCTTCGGCAGCGCCATGATGTTGTGGTCATGGCTGACCAGCATCGCATAGCCCTGCCAGGGCACGTTGAGCTCCCCGATCTCACCCAGAATCTGGCCGACCGTCACGTCGAGACCGACCACACCCTCGAGAAAATCATCCCGATAGACCGGAGCAATGGCCGACATCATCCAGCCCAGCCCGGCGGGATCGAGATACACCTCGGTCCACATTACCTTGCGTTGCGGGTTGTGCTTGGCGTCGGCAAGGTAATAGAAGTTGTAGTCGGGTATCACCATGTCATGGGGATACTGCGCGGGCGTATCGAACCAGGGGTAAATGCGGTTGTAGCTGTCCCAGGTATTGAAATACAGGGCAGCGACCAACGGGTTGGCCTGCTGGATCGAACGCATCAAGGGATCGAGCTGCGACAGGCGCATCACCTTGTCGTGATCCTGCTGCGCCAAGGGTGTGCTGTTGGCGTAGAACGACGCCGCGCGCCCATCATCGCTGCGGGTATAGAAAACGCCACTGTCGGTCACGGCATGACGCTGACGCTCGAGCTCGTCGGCCTGGAAACGGGTATCGAGCAAAGCCTTGTGCGTGGCATCGCGATACACCTGCACCAGCGACTCGATTGAGCGCAGGCGGCCGTCGATCACCTGACTTTCACGTAAAGCGGCACTGGCCAGATCCTGGACTGCCGTCTCCTGCAGATGGCCGATCTGCGCATCGCGGATCGCCTGATTGCTCAGCAGGTAAACCGTAATCAGCACCGACTCCACCAGAATCAGCGGGATGAGCGCACTTTGCACAAACGCGCGCCAGATCCACTGACGTAGAGGGTAGCGGCTACAACTCGGCATTACGGTTCCTTTGCAGAGGGCGCAGGCAGATGCAAGCCGTCATCATAGCGTCCCGAGAGGGAATCCGCAGTCGACGCTGAGGAACCTTTGCCGTACACTCTGCGTCCTATCTGTAACCACGCAGTTTTGGGGCCGATTAGGATTCGACGCCGGTAGCGAAGCTCGAGGTGCATGCCGACTTGGTAACAGAAGTCGTAAATAAACTGTTGCAACTTTCTATAGTTGCCAATGAC
>Ga0208645_1001737_pt1 | contig 18438 bp, 26 predicted proteins | sample VirMetDEL_Sep_01_FD_184519 | JGI IMG/M metagenome (GOLD analysis project Ga0208645, IMG submission 184519) | Aqueous microbial communities from the Delaware River and Bay under freshwater to marine salinity gradient to study organic matter... | ecosystem: Environmental > Aquatic > Marine >... | reverse complement strand
GGTTGCATAACAAAAGTAGACTGGTCAAGAACCAAACCACCCTGACAGGCAAATACAAAAGGACTAAGGCCGGATTCGTCTGCCATTTTTTATACCTATATTACATTACCTGCGCCGTACAGCTTTGGCCTCTCAATAAATGTAGAACGCATATAATCAAATCTATTCAATAAGATAGACTGCATATGCTTAATGCCTTCTTCAAATCGTACAAAATTCAACTGGTACTGTTGAGATTCTCCGCGGTACTGATAAGCGAATGCGGTTGCGCCATCAATAATTATTTGTCTAAATTGGTCTGGGATTGTAGGGGTATCTGTGTACAAACTAAGAAGCGTGGGTATTTCAAAGTATTCAAATTTTAATTCGTATGCTTTGTTAGGATACGGGTACAATCCAAAGTTATTATCTGGAGTTCTAAAAACAAATTCTGGTAATCCGCCAATTACCGTTGTATCGTCTTCTTGGTCAATAAATTTATCAACATATTCGTTATATTCTAACGTTTTTAATGCTACGCCTGGACTAGCTAACGCAGAATCTTTTGATATTCTAAATGTTTGGTAATCAATATGCTTAGCTGTAACAGGAATTGTGTAACGAGTTGTACCAGCTACAAGTGTTTGTGTATTGCTAGCATGATTAAATGGCCAGCCAAATTCTCTTTGATTTATATAATTTACTGCATCATTAACTGCGTTTTTACATTGAATTTGAAAACCGCGAGCGTTAGCAAACGAAGAAGCTGTAAGTTCAACCTCATTCATTCGATTAAGAACACCATTAGTTAAATCAAGATATGTGGCCATGCTGGAACTTACATACAGTTATAGGGAGTAAGAGTTTCCCCTTACCCCCTTATTTTATTTACGCGTTGTCGCGTGCTACTTCAGTTGCCAGTTCCTGAGCACCATTGGTGTCAGCTACACAAGCAATCACACGGAGACGACCTTCAGTGACGTCCGCCGAAGCGGCAATCAGTTTCACGTCAATCGTATCAGTGGTAGTTACGTGCTGAACAAAAGCAAGTGTACCAGAAGTGGTCATTGCTGTACCGTTTGTACCCTGAGCCAGAAAACCTGTGCTAGTTACGTCACCACCATCAATGATGTCATCACCTGCGCCGAAGTCAATGTCGACGGTTGGCGAAGTACCATTGAAGGCCTTCAGGACTTCTGCACCAGCGAACAGAACCATAGTATTGGCAGGGATTTCCAGAAGCTCGAAGATATCACCATTCGTACACGAATAGCCAGTAATTTTCTCAATGTCGAGAATAGCTTCTACCATGCGCACGTTCATGCCGTGACGGCTTGCTGGAAGAGCAGCAATGGAGTTAGCATTTACACCAGCGGTAGCTGATGAGGTCATGTCAAAAATAGCCATTGTTTACCCCCCCTTAAGCAGCGTTGTACTTAGCCGTTACAATGCCTTCAGGACGAAGGATTTTGCGGCCGTACAGGTGCATACCGCGAACGATGTCCGCAAACGAATCTGGGTCACGATATGACTCAGTTTTCGTAATTTGTGAAGCCGAAGCTACAGCTGAAGAGTGGCCAGCAACAATGACACCGTAGTCGGTGTTCTGGTTAGCAGTACCAGTTGTGTCTGGGCCTCCACCTACGACTGGCAGGTTGTTTGACACGTAAACGTCAAAGCCGTGAATACGACCGATAGCAAGCCCAGCCTGAAGGCCAGAACCGCCAAAGTCGCCATTCAGAAGACGTGAGTCTTCATCTTTCAGCAATTCAACGAAAACAGGGTCAACGACCAACCAACGACCATCTGAGTCAACAAACTGCTGGTCCAGCTTACGTCCCATACGTGCGATTACCATCAATGGTGAGGCAGTCAGAGTTGGGAGCGCAGTTGCACCAGGCAGACGTGCTGCTAGAGGAATTGAGTGGTCGGCAGCACCAGCAGTGGTGATGTTACCAAAGCTGTCTTTACGAAGCTTCATGCTTGTCAGCAATTCGTCAGAACCAGCCGTTGCAACAGCCTTAGAACCGGAAACAGTTGTGTTTACGGCACCGGCAGCAGTGCTGAGGGCAGTCTGAGCATAACCTGACAGATAACCGAGAACTTCTTGGTCATGCTGGTCGCGAAGGCGGTAGCCTGCACGGTCAGATGCCAATGATTCAAAGTTAACGTGGCTGTGCGCGTCTTCAATGTCATCTACTTTAAATGCAAAGTAGTTGGCCTTGTCTACAACAAGGCTAAAATCTTCGTCGTCGAGGTCTTGTGGGGTAATTTGAGTCCCACGAGCGTATTCCTTAACGGTGATTTCTGGCTCTTTAATGATACGAACAGTATCGCCAAAGTTTGCGATTTCACCGAAATAATCGGAATTCGTGATTTGCTCTGCGACAGAAGATTTACGGAAAGCTTGCTGGACTTTTTGCGAGTAAATTACCGGGCTAAAGTTGCCATTTGGTAGATTACCGTATCCAGCGGCAGTTTTAAAAGCCATCGTATTTCTCCTAAATGAGGGCTAAAAACACCGATTTTCTGAACACTCTAAAGGCCAGTCTACTTAGGTAACTGCGTCAAGCAGGGCTAAGCGTCTCATGGGTAGTTTATAAGGAGAGAAAATCGTATACCCTGCTACACTCAGGGTTACAATCTAAAACAAAAATATGCCAAATATGCTATGTAGGGCATGTGTGCGGGTTGCCAAAAGGGGCCGCTATTTATATTCTTATATATTTTGTACCATATTTTTGGCGGTTTGTAAAGTAAAATTTACCGTGCGCCACCAGAAACATCGTAAATAAAGTTACCGGTACGAATAGCATCCATAATAGCTTCTTCATACTTAGAATACTCTTGTGGACGCATTTTAGCTACGTCAGACTCTCGCCATTGATTTGACTGCGATTCTTTAGTGCTAGCTACCGTGCTAGAACTACGGGAAGAAATAGCTTTAGCCGCTTCTTTATCAGGTCTAGTTGACTTGCTTTTCTTTTCGGCAATATTGCTATCAATTTTGTACAAATCAATTGCGCGTGCGGCGGCGCGTGCATCTGATTCATTCTCATATAGCGCATTTTGTACCCATGTAGGCTGTTCTTGTACCCATGAATGGAAATCTTCGCTATTTCTGATATCATCAAAATCAGGATGTAGCTGAAGGAGTTCAGCTTCAGCGCGCTTTCTATTAGCGTCAGCTTCGCGCTCTGCAATAAGCTGTAAGCGTTTTTCAAGTGAAGAATCCAGTTCTTGTGCTTTTTTAGTAGCAATTGTTTCAACAATCTTTGCTACATCTGGGTATTTCTCTGACCAGTCGGCAATTTCTTCATCAGATTTAGGAAGTTTAATTGCCTCTTTGGTAGCAGTAGAAAGCTGTTCTTCTAATTTTCTAACTTGTTCTTTTAGTTGCTCTTCTTTTTGCTGAGCATGCCGGCGTAAATCGCCGTAACGTTTTTTAAATGTTTTTTCTTCAGGCTGAAGACTTGCAGTTTCTTCTTTATCTACGGTGTCATCTAGTTGTTCCTGTAGCAAACTTGCACGTTCTTCTTCTAGTCGCTGCAGTTCTGCATCTTCATTGGAACGGTCTTTTTTGTATTTAATCGGGGTAGTTTTAATTTCTTGTTTTACAGCTACTTCAGCCATAACATTCTCCTTGACGGGGCCACCAGTAGCCAAATGGGGTGATGGGTAGCCAGCTACAGTTATTTAAAACTGTGGGATAATGATACCATGTTTTAAACAAAAAGTCCAGTGATAAAAAACTGTATTGTTCTATAAACAAAAGTACCAAGGTTTTTAAAGTTACGCTTTTTGCCAGTAGCAAAATCTACATAATCTTTAAATTCTTCGTAGTGATTATGGGCACGGCCGTAAGCAATGGCTTTGTTGCCATGATACCGATATCCGCGGCGAATTGCCTCACCATACCATTTACGATGCAAGTTTTTAACGCACCAGCGAACTGCTTCACGTTTAACATCTGGAGAAAACCCTCCATTAGCAACAGCATGCGTAGCAATAACACATCCACCGCCGGTGCTACCGCCACCAGAATTGTCTTTCTGTGGGTCGTTAGTAACAATACTTCCGTCACCAGATGTAACTGCATTACCGTCTTTATCGGTAACTGCAGACGCGGTAGAACTTCCTGTTTGGTCTTGTGCAGCGGAATCAGCTGCAGCTTTGTTATCCGCGTAACTTCCGCCAGATGAAACAGAAGGCCCACGCGAGTATCCGCCAACATTTGCATCTTCTTTAGCAAAGTCAGAACCAAAACCTTGTCCTGATATTGTTTCAACATCGCCCATTTCGTCATCAATAGCGCCGGCGCTTCTGTCTAGGCCTGCTTCGTATGCCGCTCTTTCTCCGCGAGTTTCAAATCCGCGGGTTCCAGCACCAGAAATAGATGTAAAACCAGCATCTTGCATCTGATTATCGACAGTACCTCTTGCTTGCGTTCTTTCTATAGCAGTTTGTCTTTGGGCTTGGAGATTTGCAATATTTGCATCAACGCCTTGTCGTATTAAATCATTACGGATGTCATTATACCGATTGATGCCTGCCTGCATTTGCTTTACATCACTTGGGGAAAAAGTAATATCTTCTGGTGTTTGTGGTCTTGTCCCTACGCCAAAGGATGGGGCGCCTAAACCTAAGGTAGGTTCAGTGTACGGTCCAGTGTACCTATCAACTGCTACAGGGGCAGCAGGGGTGCCACTGAATTGGCCAGCGCCAGCAATAGTTTCTGCGGCAGTCGTACCAGTTGGGCCGGTGCTATAGCGCGTATCAAGAACAAGATTACCTTGTGCATCAGAAGTATACACAGGAGATTTTTGACCGCTGTAGTTTTTGTCCATAGCAATCATTTCAGCTAGGGATTGACCTGTGTAACCAATACCCATATCATCTGCGATAGCTTTTGCCGCAGCTTGTTGTTCTGCTTTGGTAGAGCCCGGTGCTCTGCCTAAACCAAAAGCAGCTCCCATTTCTTGAACACCGGTTTTAAATGGTGCTATTTCACGTGCACGTGTTAGGTTATAATCGACCGCTTGCTGACCAGACATAATATCGTTAATTAACGAAAGATTAGCAGGGTCAGTTCTATTTTCTTTCATTTTATTATAAGTTTCTTTAGACATAAGCGCAGATTGCCCTGTTCTAGGGTCAGTCAGACGCACCTGGTCTAAATTTCCTAAACTTAATAATGCACCAGCAATGCCTGGAACTTTAGAAGGGGTGCTTGACTCATAGGATACTTCATACTTTGTGCCTCCACGAATTAAGCCATTTTCTGAGGTACCACCAAAAACAGTTGTAGCATAGCTGGTTGGTTCACGCCCATCATTTCCACCATCATCTCGTTGTTGTGAACTAGGCTGCTGCGCAGTATCGTCAGTGCCATCACCAGTGTCTCCAGTGTCGTCTTCAGCGTCCGTGCCTGTGGTTTGACGTGTCAAATATTCGCCAACGTTAGGGGCGTATACGCCTGTAATATCCGTAGGAACATTAGGAGTTGGTTGCCCAAGACTAAGTGGAGTTAACGATGTTGTGCTTGTTGTACCCGTAGTTCCCAACGCTGGAGTACCCGGTGCTGGAGTGCCTGGAGTTTGTATGTACTGTGACGATGCTGCAACTGGCGCTGCTAAAGCAGTCGTTTTGTATTGGGGCGACATCATTGTAGAAGGAAAAGGCGTATTCATTAAATATGTACCAGCTTGCGCTTTTACGATTCCGCCATTATCATCAATTTTATCTGCTTTTTCTGCGCCACCACTAACATATTCAATTTGGCCATTTTGCTCCATGTCTTGTAGTCCCATAAGCGCCTCGCGCCGCATTGATTCATATGTGCCAAGGCCATGATAACGTACCACGTTAGCAGGAACTACAAGTTCCCCCTCGCTCAAGAGTACAAGTTGGTCGTCAGCTACTTCTTCTTTAGTTGCTCCAGGTGGAGGATTACCTTCGGCAGCATCTTCATAATCATCATATGAGGAGGTCGGCGCACCAAGCCCAATCATAACAGCAAGACCTTCGGACGAATCATCTTTCATTCCGCCTTTTGCCATCATAGGTACGGGCATATTTGTAGGTGCTGCCAGACCCCCAACTGGTTGCTGGGGGAGGGCATCTGAAGCAGGTTGTTCAGCAGGCACAATAGAAGGAGGCATTTGTGCAGTTTGATTTTCTTTCATTTTTTGAGATACTTCTTGAATTGCAGCATCGCGGGGGTCAGCCGCGCCGGGGCGTGGAGCCGCAGTAGGAGCAGGAACAAGGGACGGCTTAGCGGCAGGATTTGCTGCTTTAGGTCCGCCGCCTTGTGGCGCTGATGTTGCCTCTGTCATTGGCAATGCTGTTTTTCCGGTTTGTGCCATCATAATTCCTCCTTCAGCTTGCTCAGGGATTGGCAATGCCCCGTAGCTAAGCGCTGGAGACATATCATTGATAGGTTCAACTTCTTCTCCAGCGTACATTTTTTGAGCTACGTCAATAGCTTGTTGAATAAACTCTTCTCTATTTGGATATGCTTTTCTTAGTTGCCGCCCAAACTCATTATTGATAACATCAATCTTACTTTCAGGACTGCCGCTAGCTTCACGGAAATCAATTAGTTCCGAAGCAACTTTTGAACCTAGCCCCGTTCCTAAGAAATTTTTCATGCCTAGGACGCTGTCCTCTTCGCCTACTTCAGCAAGTCCACCAAGTAGAATGTGCCTCAGCGTGTCTTCAGTGCGGTCATCATCTTGATAATCAAATTTATTAGCGGTAGAACGAGAAATACGAAGGGCGTCATTTACAGCGTCTGCTGTGCCTGTAAGATACATAGGCAACATCTCTAAAGAAGAAATGCCAGCATCATTATAGTCTTGAATATCCTGCTTACCCCGATTTACAGCTTGCCGCCGTGTCATGCGTTGTCCAATCATAGGGGTTGATTCATTAGCCATTCTGTCCTGCCTTTGCTACTACCTCGCTACGCAAACTTTTTAACCTGCGTAACTCGCGGATTGCTCCTTGTGCCATGTGGATAACTACCACATCAGTAGACTGTTCTAGTACCTTAAACGCATCTTTAATCCGTTCTTCCATATAGAGTTCTAGAGCGTCAGTATTCTTTTTAGTATTAACAAGTGGGAGTAGTTTTTTAGCTACTTCTGGTGTCACCGAAGACCTCCTAGTATACTAGCAAGTTGTGCCTGTGGGTTTTGTTCTTGTTGTGGTGCTTGCTCACCGGCGGCACTAAAGCCTTGCTCGCCCGGCACAGCTGCTCCTCCTACCCCTATGTTACCGGCGCCGCCGCCAGACATATCCATTGGGCTAAGCCCTTGGTCAGGTTGTTGCTGTTGCTGCATCCCGCCAGCTTCACGAATAATCTGTGCTTGCCGGAATGCTTCCCGCTCATCGTTAATAAACTTCTCGGCATCCAAGTCCATAGACTGTGCCAATTCTTTAAGTACGACAGAAAACTTAACAAATGATGCAAGGTTTGGATTCCCTGCAATATTAAGAAGTTGAAGTAGCCGTTGTGACCGAACTTCATTTTTCATCAAGCTTTCGGTACCACGCGCTTTAACCTCTAAGTCGCCTTTAATATCAGGGTCAAAATCAAATTGCATATTGAATGCATAGAATGCTTCCCCTAAAGGCTGTAGCAAGTAATCGTCAATGTTTTTAACTACGCCTTTAATGCTCAGCTGGGCAGCTCCCATAAGCATAGAGATGCCGGCGGCTGTACGGCCGGTGCCTTGTACGCCTGTTTGGCCGTGGGAGTACGATGGAATACCCGTAGCATCATCGGCCATCTGCCGCGCTTTATCAAACATCATCATGTTTTCGGCGCTGACGTTAGGATACTTAGTGCCAAATAGCGCTTGACCTGGTGCGCCACCTTGTCTACGAAATACTTTACCGGGGTAGAGCTCAAGGTCTTGCCCTGGGACTAGGTTGGTTTCGTCAATTTCAAATATAAGATTTCCAGAAAGTACGGCATTATCAACAGCCATGCGCATAAAGCCATTCATAAGCTGCTGGGTATCAGTCATGTTTTCTGCTAAGCCTACGCCAAAGAATGAATAAGGATTCATTTCGTATGGTGCGGCAAAATACGGAATACGCTTAGGCGTAAACGGATTGATTACAAGCCGTAGGATTTTATCGTGGCAAATCCAGCAATTAACTTGTAGCGTGTCTACATTCTTCAAATCGGCGGGAACATCAAGCCCTGCTTCTTCTGCTACATCTTTGTCGATGTTGCCCCAGAACTCAAGGATTTCAAACCGGTCGATATCATACGAATTTCGGTAGTCTTCAATGTCTGTTTCCCACCACTTACGAGTGTAGTTAGTGCCCATAGAAACGGCATTATCAATGGCGTCAGCACGGAAGTATGGGCGCTTCTTAAGTGCGCGTAAATCTGAATGACTTAGGCGATGCCGCTGAATAATAAATTCGCATTCATCCATATTTTTAGCGTCAGAATCAGGGTAAAAGTTCCAAATAGAAACGTTTTCTACTTTTGGTACCGTTTTAATTAACGGGTCATAGTTACCTTCATCGTCCCAATTAGCATACTCTTTATCTACCGCAAATGGGCCTTTAATGATGCCTGTGCCAAATAAAGCCATTTCAAATGCAGTGAGGCGCAAATGTTTAGATGCACTAGACTCCTCAAGTTGGTCTAGTATTTTCTTCTCCATCCGCTTTGCAGCTTCTTGTGCTGGATTGTAAGTTTGTGCGGTAGGAGTTTTACCAACGCCGAGGCGTACGTCGCCCTCAATTTCAGAAAGTTCATCAGAAAATGTACCAAGGTTCATTTCTTCTAGGCTTTTACGGGTAGCCCCAGGCGGGAGTTGCCGTCCATCTCCAGAAAATCCGTACATTTTGCCGAGCTCTTCCATAGAATTTTCGGCATCTTTAGGGTCAAAATGTACCGCTTCTTCTACGCCTTCTGGGATGCGAGTAGGGTCAACACCTAAAGGAAAACGCTGGCCAGCAAACAAGACATCAATAATCTGTCCGTATGCTGCCAGCACTTTGGTTTTTGTAACTTTGATAAAGACTTGAGATTTTTCGGTAGATGTAAATTGCATATCAGGGCCGTACAGACCGCGGTATTGCCGGTAAGCATCCAGCCACCGTTCTTCTTCATCTTGGCGACTAGATTCTACAATTTCAAATTTTGAACGTATATATTCAGCAAGTTCTTCAGAACCTGATTTTGGTTCAAATACTAGCGCTTCAATGTTTTCATCTTCAGCCATTTATCAATATCCAAAAGTTGTGTCTGCAGGTGCCCATCTTTGTGTTGGTATTTGATTTGGGTAATCAAAGATAGACCGAGACTGTGGTCGCGACATGATACCATATCGCAGTGCATCGTAGAGGTGGTCTTCTACTTTAGTATTTACGTCCTCTGGATTAGTTTTATCTAGAGGAAGGGAAGGAAGCTGAGCAATGAGGTTAGTACAGTTATTAAATATCTCAATGCCGGCGCGCCCAGTATTTTCATCAATTTGTAGTCTGCGGTGCAGTTCGTTTTTGCCTGCTACACGGCTACCGCGACTTCTGTCAGATGGACGCCAACGGCATCCTTCAACAATCATCTGTTCAGCTAGGCTTGGTCCTGTATCACCGCGCTTGTGCCATAGTGACGAGTCAAGTACGCCGTAATGTATAGCTTCGCCTTCTTCTGCCGCTAGTACCATATGTGCTAGCTCTTTAGCTGGTACTTTACTTACATAAAGCTCCCGATAAACAAGAAGCGTTTCATCAGCTGGGTCTACAGCAAACCAAAGAACGCCGGTAGCAGAGGAGTAGCCGTAATCGCAAGCCCTAAATTTACGCCATGAATTCGGTATGTCATAAGGTTCAACAACATGATGTAGCCTACTAAATTCTGAAAAGGCGGCGCCTTCCGCAATATCCCAAGACCCTTCTAGTAACTGTCGTCGCTGTACTTCAGGCAGTGAGAGCAGCATGGCTTCATAGTCGCCTTGCTCATAAAGGTACGGATTATCCAACAATTTAGCTGGGATAAAACGCCGCCTGAAGAGCGGTTGTCCCGCTTTGCTATGGCGTTCTGGATAAGCCAACGTTTCACCAGTAGTAATGTCAGTCGCCCAGAACGATGTGTTATGCGGAGCAGGGTCGATAAACATCTTTTTAACCCACGCATGCCCCGGACCACCAGGGTTGGTTGTCGCCCGCATGAAGACGGGTAACGAGGGGTCTGCAGTTCTGAGACGCGAGCGTAAATAATCCCAAGCATAAGGTGTCGAATACTGCGTCAGTTCGTCTATGCCAATGTAAGTAAACGCCTGACCTTGGTAACGCAGAACATCTTTGTCCTGCTCTAGATATGTCATCCAGATTCTAGCACCGGATGGAAATGTCCATTGGCTTTTCTTTTCCATCCATTTTGCGCCAGGGTATGCTTTAGGGTACATCTCCTGACTTTTATGTATCAATTCGCGCAATTCATCATTTGTACGACGAAGAATCAGCGCGTTAAAATTCTGGTTATTACAATAACGCAACGGGTCAATAATTAGAGCGTAAGACTTGCCGCCACCAGCTGCGCCACCGTATAAAACTTCTCGTTCCGATGAAGCAAGAAAGTCTGTTTGAGGGCCGGCATTTGGCTCGAACAAAATTTCATCTTCTTGCTCCTCAACTGGCTGGTACGCGCTAGTACCAATCAATTGAGCTTCGGGTTCTTTAAGAGCCTCTTCTTGCTGCGTCAGCTTGACCAATTTTTTCTGGGCCATATTAAGCTGAGTTCGCGCAGAACGCTTAGCACGTTTTAGCTTGTCCTGTTCCCGCTGCTCTTTAGTTTTGGGTTTGGATGTTGCCTTGGGCCGCGGTCTTGGCCGCACGGCGTTTTTGTTCAACATGCTTTCGTCTATCCGATGCGTCACGTTTTACACGTTTCCACAAGCCCATTGGAGTAATCCGTACACCTGTGTAATCCGTAAGCCACCGAGCTACTTCTGGGTAGGACGAGGTTTTTAAATACGCAATGCCTTCTTCCAAGGCTTCTAAATGTTCTTCAATAGGTTCTAAAAGTTGTGGGTCAAAGTCTGACCTTTTGTAGCCCCACGGAACTGTTGGGCAGTTTACTTTATCATACCTATCAGTTGGATTCAGTCTCTTCGATGCTGTCATCATTCTTTGCCGGTAGTATAAACAATCCCATCGGCTTTTCTGCCGACACGTTAAGCTTTTCTACCTTAGAAAGCCCTACTCTGTCAAGTATTTGTTGTGATGCAGCTAGCCGTTCCCTGTTACCAATAGCGGTAGGGTCATCAATAACACCAACCATAGACAGAACAGCTTTAGGCGCATTAGCGGCCATTTCTAGTTCTGCGCGTTCAATAATTTCAGAACGCAGTGATTGAATAATTGCGTAAGGGTTTGTAGTTTCCGAATACCCAGCAAGGCGCATAGCTTTAGAATAGTTGCCGCCAGCTTCGCCAAACAAAGCATCCAAAAACTTAGATTGTAACTCGGTTAATTGTCTTTGACTAGGCACGAGGATTCTTCTTTCTTCCTGTTTTAGTACGCGCAAATGAGCGATTATTGCTCTTAGCTTTTACAGACAACCTTGTATTATTCATAGGGTTGCCTGACGTATGATGCACGTCTTTACCGTCACCTTTAGTGACTTTACCGCGTTTAGCCATAATAGCGCGTGCTGCATTACGAGAAGCGCGGCGCTTTTTTTGCTTTGGCTGGGCGTGGTAATTATCGTATTCTTTTCTATAATTACGTTTATTGGTCATGCTTTTGAAGCTTTCCGTTTGGTCGACTGTTTCCGTCCAGAGGGTGAAACGGGCCACCTAACCGATGTGGGCTTTCCACCTGGGTTGCCGGCTTTTCGCTTTTTACGCGTAATGGCGGCTTTCTGTCCTCTCGACATCTTGGCAGCTGTCGCCGCCGGGCGGCACGCTGGATACTTTCTCTTAGACTTAGTTGCTGATTTGCGGCCACAAGGTTTTCCTGTTGATACGTCTACCCATTTTTCGCCAAACCACTTTTTTAAGCCTCCTTTGTAAGCCATTGCAATATACTTATCCTCTATGCTGGAACACTAAATATAGTAAAAATACTGCCGCAGAACCAACGCCGATAACTAGCAATCCTATCAAACCATATTCAAGCATATCCTGCATATGTTCTTTTTGCTTGCGAAGTGCTTCTTGTCTAGCAACTCTTGCTTCTGCTTGAAATTTTATCCAGTCATTCCAAAGTCCTGGCCTGCCGCAATAAATCATATATTGCTTTAGTTCTTCTTCTTTTTCTTTAATGGCTTCTAGTGCCATAAATTCTTCAAAATCATTGCCTTCGTGGAAGGCGCTAGCTTTTTTCTTTTGGACTTTTTTCTGTAAATCTTCTTTAGAACTTACAAATGAAGCAATTTGTGAACCTACTGCTGATATTTCGCGCCCATTAGCAATAGCTGTTTTAATAACTGCAAAAGCGGCATTGGCTGCGGCAAGTTCGGCTAACATCAGTATATCCTTGTTTTACTTTTATCAACGTATTTCGGGACACAGTACGCCGTAACTCTATCTTTAGGGTCTAGATATGTATAATATTTGTAATTTCCGTACCTTTTTGAAACTTGACTAGCAAAATAATTACAGTCATCAATACTTGCAAAATACATATCATTGCTGGTAAGCTGTCTTGTGTCTCCCGTCCCAAGATATACCAGCAACAAAAAAACATGTTGCATTACTTCCAGCCGCCACCCATTGCTTTATAACGTTTAGCGGCATACCCATTAGCATACGCTGATGGATATACTTTAAATTTGCGCTTTGCTTCTGCTTTTGCTTTTGTCCACAAAGCGGGCTTGGTTGGTACTGGTTTTTTAGTTTTTTTCTTAGTAGCCATTAGTGTGTAATTATTCCTTTGTTGGCACTTGCGTAGAAGATTTGTTCACCCTTCTTCTCCCCATATTCTTTTGTCATGGCAGATTTAATCTTAGAACCTTTTGTTGTAAGGGGCATATCTCCTGTTCTCCTAGTTACCACGTGTTGGGTTATAGTATTCAGTCGCTGATAATGTTACACCTAGACTTCCACCGCCGTTAAAAACAACAATCTTGTCACCAGCGTGAAGATGAAGACGGTCGGCTGTAATCACATTATATACATCATTACCCGATATAGATTTGTTATTTACTATGGTGTAATATGCATTGTCTTCTTTATGATACCATTGTATTGATACATTATCTGTAGAAGCAGCACCATTACTAACGTGCAAAAATTCTATAGTAGAATCGTGAAAGGGGGGAACCGTGTACAAAACATTAGCACTAGCACCGCCAGATGTGGCTGTTACAGCTATGCTTTCAGTTACTGTTTTATACTGTATTGCTACCATTACTTATTCCAATCTAACACTTTACAATGTTTCTTCCAAAACCAATTACCAACACGAGTAAAGGGCTTGCCCGTATAAAGCAACGCCCATGCCAAATACTTAACCAAAGTAGGTTTTAACTTTGTATTGCTTATTAGGTTTCTTGCTATGTCTACCGGGACGAGTAATACGTTTTTTATAAACCGGAGCAATTGCTCCAATATTTTGTTTAGCCATTGCATATTAATTCTTCTTTGTCATCCCACCACGCATCATTTTTTTTGATGCCATTTTAGCCATGCCACCGCCACGCATCTTCTTAACTTGCGTTCCGCCACGCATCTTGCGAGCTGCCATCTTCATTTTGCCGCCGCGGGCTTTTGTTTTCTTTGCTACCATTTCTTAGTTTCCTTCTTGCCAACACTAGGCTTTCAAAAACATCGTCTGGAAAATGTTTGTAATACCCTGACTTTTCCAAACTTAGCGCCGCATCATCTAGTAATGCCAGCCGTTGTACGAATACCATACAGTATTCTAAATCTTCTTGTTCCTCATGAATCAGGAATTCCAATCCGGCATCTACAGCGTCATACTCTGGATGAAACACCATAAGATGCATATCTATACCAGCAATAGACAAAGCTTCGTTCATACCATCGCACCATCCATCAAGGTAGTCTATGTCCGGTAGTTCTTCGCTTGCCCATACAACTATATCATAGTTGTGCTGGTTAAATTTTTTAACAGCATCAGCTAATCCTTCAAGACCAGTGTTAATGCTGAATGTAACTTTGTTATCCGCCCACGCTTTTTGAGCATAGGGGCAAGGGGGTAATCCATTTAATTTTACATTCGGAACTTCAAGAAAGTCGTTAGACCATTTCCGAATACTGGCCTCAACTGGATGCACTTTTCTTTTGGTTTCGCTGAATGGCATCACTACGAGCTTGCTCCCATCCCTCAATCTTGCCATTGTTATTGATGTCAGCAATCATAGCGCCGCCCTTTAGACGGGGACGATTAGTAGGCAGTTCCATAATATGTTTTTTAGGCATTTTGGCTCCACCTTTACTGTTACTCATATCACGCTTAGCCATGCCAGATTTTACATATTGAGCAAAAGACATAGTATCATCACGGCCTTTATCGTAAAAATTGATACGCATCTGTTCCTCTGTATCAATTTCTTTGACTTTTACTTCTTTACTTTGTCCAGCCATTGGTTTTCCTCATCATTATAGGGCCACATTGTTAGCTCCGTTTAGAACTATTGGTGGGCAATTCCATAATATGCTTTTTAGGCATTTTAGCACCGCCATTGCGCTCTAAAGTAATTTTTGCCATGTCAGACTTAGACATACCTTTATATACTGGTCCTTCCGAGCCTTTTTTAACTGCCATTGTTTCTTCTTCACCCGAAGAAGTTTGAACTTTGCGTGTAGCCGGCTTAGTTTTCTCGCCTAAAATGTATTTTTCTACAAAAGTTTGTTTTCGTAGGGGCACGTTAATGTTCTGGCCAGAAGAGATTTTATTTAAATCTGCAATATTAGGATTTTCTTTTTCTAAAGATTTAAGAGTTACGCCAAGTTTATCTGCAATACCGCTTAAAGTGTTGCTACCTTTTCCAAAGTTACCTGCTTTTACTTTAAATGTTGCATCTTCAGAAGTCTGCTTAAGCTGCTTTTCATATTTTGTAAGCGGATTATCAGCAGTTCCTGTGGTACGTTTTTTAAATGACCCTTTAAGTATTCCCATTATTTTCTCCGCTGTGCGCTATTGGTTGGCAATTCCATAATATGCTTTTTAGGCATTTTAGTGCCGCCTGCTCGTTTATTACTAATTTTCATGCCTTTTTCTTCAAGGTATTCAGCAAAAGTTTTGCCCTGCAATACTTTTGGAATAGGTACTCCTTTATCTTGAAGATATTGCGCTGCTTGGTAAACGTTCCTATCAATAGTTTTATTCCCAGTAATTTTAGGTTCTATGTATTTTTCAAAATAGTCTCTATGCATAGCTACAGGAGCTGAAGGTGGGTAAGGTTTAGGCAAATCTTTAAAAACAGGAACTTTTTCTTCTTCCCGTTTTGTAGAAATTACGGACATATCTACATTGCTAAATCCGCTTCCTTTACTCTGCGCCATTTAAAATTCTCCAGCTTTCATAGCATCTGATAAAATAGTAGCACGACGGCCTACCTGCCGTGCCCATTTAGAATCTAGCATCTCCCATGATGCAGCTTCATAGTTTTGTTCGTGGATAGCATTCCACATGTTTTTAAATTTACAAAGGCGTGGCACGCCCATATTAAAGGCCATATCCATTAGAACTAATTGGCGAACACTGTCTAGGTCTTCAACGCACCGGTGCACCTTGACCAATTCATTTTCGACAATCTTAATGTCGTTCATGGCTAAATAACGCGCATCTGCTTCTGAGATGCCCTGTTGATATACCACATTAATATTAGGTATATCCATGTAATCAAGTTCTTCTTTACTGATGCCGCGGTCTTTCAGATTACGCCCAATACCAACAGTATCAATGCCGAGGCTGTCTTTATATACATTTAGCACGATACCCTCGTGCTCAATCAATTTATCTAAAAAATGTGAAGCGTTGTATTTCATTTGCTGCTACGTGACTCTGTTATCCGGTGATTGGATATGCCAGGGTGCTTACCTTCGTGATTCATCCATACGGCGAAAGCGCCGGTCATAGCGCCAGTTACCACAGATACTAAACCAGCCTGTGCTGCACTGGGCTCTTGCAAGGTCATGAACCATTCGACTACGCGCCAGCTCATTGCCGTCATAACGAGCATCATAAAACGTGGCAATAATTTCCATTCTAGTATCTTCTCAGCACTCATCCAAAATACGCCTTTGGCTTGTTACGCTTATTAGCGTTCTTTTTATGTCGCCCTTTTCTACGAATTCGTTTCTTGAATTCCCGGTGAACCGAGCCCAGTGCTATTTTGGCCATTATTTTTTACCAAAGAGTCGAGTAGCACTGCGGACACCGAAGCTTGCAGCAACAATGACGCCCAAGCTATATTGATACCATTCAGGCATTTTGCCCAATTGTTCAAAGCCGTGTGATACAATATCTTCCATCCCAGGAATAAATGCCAAGATTAGTGGGATGCTAAACAAAATGGTAAGCCACTCATCTTTCCATGAAGTATGGCTACCTTTAGCCATCTCCAAGTCCCAGTCAATCTCACCAGTAGCTTTCTTTTGCATTACGATAGCTTCAGCTTGTGCTTTAGCTACCTTGGTGGCTGACTGTGCCTTTTTTTCTTCAACCTTGCCGCTTAGCCATGTTCCTGCTAACTCAGCAACAGGACCAACAAGTAAATTTAACATTACCACTTCACCTTATCGGCCCAATAAGCTGCGGACATTTTACCTTTGCTGATATTCTTAGCATGCCGCGCTTTAAATGATTTACGCCGATTTCTATATGACTCCGACTCGCCTTTCTTTTTAGGGGAGCCGCTAACGCCTTGCTGTCCAAAACGAATTAACTTGATTTTCTGTCCTTCTTTTGCTAGAACAGCATGTGACTTCTTAGGATGCCCGCTGGTGCGCTTTGGTCTATTGTACCCTGCAAAGGTTTCCCCACGATATGTAATACTCATGTTGCTTCGCCCCCTACTTTGGCGCATTTAAATTTAATATCTGGATTAGGAGGCAGAACAGGTGCCAAATCCGTTATCATTTCATCTACACGCTGCACGCATGCATCTCTGGTCCCATACGGCCCTCGTGTATCTTCTATTGTTACGCAGTCTGGCATAGAAACTGCACACACTAAAATAAGAGCCTTAAACATCTGGTCACACCTAAAAAAAGAGGACGGAACTTAACGTTGGCAAAATTCCGTCCCATATTGCCCTTGAGCGGCTATAGCGAACCCCGCAGGAATAAGTATAGCATCAAGTTGTGTTGGCAGGAAGAGGCATCTAGCCTCAATCGTACGGTAGTAAATCCTCAGCAACCAACGCTTTTTCAACATCCTCAACGCTAAAGGTAATACCGGTACGTTCTTTAAGTGCAGCCCTAGCATAATACACGTGATGACTAGGGATATGCACTTTATAGTGACCATAGGCTTCATATTCAGCACACAGCTGCTCTAACAATGAACTATAACGATTCTTTTTAGCCATTATCTATATATTGTACCACATTTTCATCTATTTGTGAAGAGATTTATGCTTGACATCCTTAACGTTACCAGTACCCGTTTCCCCGTTCCCAAGAGTAGCTAAAGTAGCTACTTTTTTGGTACCAGATACGAAAATCTTCTGGTAATGGAATAGATATTATAGTACCAGATAATTATTATTGGTACCAGATGTATTTTTCCTCTTGACAGGGTGGTGAAAATAGTCTATAAATTACTTGTTTTTCTTTTTTCCCTTTTTTTCTTTTTCGGAACACCCCTTAAGTTTATGGTCGAGATACAAAAAAATAGAAAGAAAAGAAGAAAAGTCTATAAATCTCCTGTATTATGTTGGAATAGTCATTGGGAGATAAATAATGAAGATAAAAACACAAATAATAAAACCAATAAATCCAACCATACGCTCATTATGGGACAAAAAGTACAAAATAATAATCAATAAAAAGAAAAAAATACCGAGAAAACAAAAATACAAAAATAGCATAGATATATTTGCATAGCCAGTTTAAGCTGGCTTTTTTTGTGCCTAAAATTTTACATAGGGGGCTGCTTAGGTACATGGGCGCCCACTGGTTTAAGGCCGATTTTCCCAAATCTCGTGTCGGAGCCGTATACAGGTAACTGGTACCGCCCCCCTGGCCCATGCGTCCCCGTCAGGCTCACTTCATTAAGCCATTGATTTCATTGGGTTTTTTCCTAGTTGAAACAAAGTTGCGCTGCTGGGTAATAATCTTGCGTGTGCCAGGTCGTCTGCGTAATAAAATTAGGCTATCTTCGCGCCAGTGCAATAATCGAACCCGCCACCCGCCTATAGAGTGGTGCGGTAAAAGGTGCAGGCTCGGCATTTTGTGTACGAAATAGCATCACGACTAAACCCATATCCCGCTTGACAGCACGCAGGCGCGTGAT
>Ga0208645_1001735_pt1 | contig 18452 bp, 15 predicted proteins | sample VirMetDEL_Sep_01_FD_184519 | JGI IMG/M metagenome (GOLD analysis project Ga0208645, IMG submission 184519) | Aqueous microbial communities from the Delaware River and Bay under freshwater to marine salinity gradient to study organic matter... | ecosystem: Environmental > Aquatic > Marine >... | reverse complement strand
ATACATGCGCCAAGCCTGTACACATCTCCAGTTGTGCCGTCTTTATAATATATAACATCACTTCCTACTTGTAAAGATACATTAAATGGTATAGAAAAATTAAGTGTTATGTTCTCTAATGCTGCCATTACGGTAATTGTATTATTGAGAATGGATTTGTTTGACTAAACGGAGAAGCTAGATCAGCCCCACTTAAGGTAAATGTCCATGTTTGATTTGAGCCCGTTGTATTTGCTGGTACAATTATTGTCATAGTTGCTTGCCCAGAATCGTTTAAAGTTAAAGTTTGTGTATTATTATCAGATACATAACTATCGACAGGATATGGGTGAGTAGTTGTAAATGTAACTTCTGCGCCCTCGGTGCCCAAAAATGTTATTTGTCTTGTTGTACCCGCTGACTGAAATTTAGCTAAACCAATACTATAACCAACTACTTCAACTGGATCAGTATATATTTCTTCTGCGGCTGCAATAAAATTTAAATCATTTAATGTAATTGATTCTTCATTTTGTATTGTATATTTTACAGTAAATGCTCTTGCAGTTACAATCCCTCCTAGCGCTGAATCTGAATATGATATTTCATAAGGATCATCGAATTTTCTTTCATTTAGTGTTTGATAAGCATATGGTAATGTTTTAAAATAATATCCACTTGCCGCTGTAAAGGTTTTTGTAAATAAAGTAATTTGATCGCCAATATTTCCAGAAACAGAAAAAGCTACATCAGTAGAACTTGTGGTTGTATTTGTTTCTGTTGTAGAGTAATTACCATTTATAGTATATTGATTTAAATCGGCTGTTCCGTCTATATCAACAAGCAGCTCAACATCGTTAGACGGCATAATAAACCCAGAGTCAAAAGTAATAACACAGTTAACGTTATTACCATCTTGAGAAAATACCGCACTAGTAATTTCGCTTGGTAAAGCATTACCAATTGAAAAATTACCGCTAGAAATAGTATAACCTTCATTTGGGGATATAACAAGAGTAGCTGTTGGATTAGATCCTCCAGATATATTTTCTCCAGCCTCTGCTTCAAAGGAAACCTCAGAAATTGTATATGACATAATTAATTATTTGGATCATTTTTAACTGTTACAGTAAAAGTGGTATATCTTGTATAATCACCAGTATTATCAGCATTTCTAGCATTAAGAATATTGCCAATGCCTTGTGCCGCAAATTGTTTTAAATCCAGTGTGCCGGATTGTGCGTAATTATTCCATGTATCACTTAGCCCTCTAATATAGTTATAATATATATTTTCTTTATCTAAAAATGTGGTTACAGCCCCATCTTGCTGATCGGTTTGAATTAATGGAGCAATCCAACCACTATCTCCTTCGTAAGAAATAGTTTTAAAGTTTTTAATTTTATTTGGGCTATCATTAAATATAAGCTGAACGCTTGATTTATTTGTAGTCCCTTCATAAAACGTATTGCGGGTTTCATTATCATGTGACCATATCATACCATTCTTAAAAGTATAATAGTCACTATTTAATGATATACCCCACTCTGGAATAAATGATTTACGTGTTGGCCAACCATCTAATGATTCCTTAAATGATACAGTGTTATTATTTAATGTTAAGTTGTAACAATCTGAATAAATATCATAATTACCCAAAACAGTTGTTGCTTCTTTAAGGTTTTCCCAAAAATAATCAGTCATGCCTTTACTAGATATTTCAGTAAGGCCGTCCATAGACAGTCTAAGTACAACCCCTCGCTTTTTGTCTGTAAAATATGCTCTATACCCATAAGATGCAAAACTTTCTGGATTTTTAGATATACCAAATTCTCCAGAATACGGCACCGCTTGTCCAAGAACATTATTATTAGACGTTACATTTGCGTTTCCATCAGCGTTAAATAATGCGTCTTTATTTGCTAATATGTTTAAACATTTATCTTCACATAAAGTTACCAAATTAGTATCTCTTGAGTGTATTTTTTGAATACTGCCATAAACTGGATTAAGATCCTTAGTTATTTTCTCAGCTTGAATAAACTGATTTAAATCATTTAATCCTGAATTAGAATTAAATAATCCTGAATATATAAGTCCACTGCTTCTTCTTTCTTCTTGATATGGCTCTTCAAGGACTGTTGACGCTTTTGTACCTTTGTCAATAAATGGTGCATTAAAATCATCATTTACCCTATTAGATTCAACACCATTGCCGAATGTAAAACAATTGTGCCAAGTTAATATCTTAGTGTTATTATATTCAGAAACAGGAAATGCATTACTTGCCTCATAAAATAAATTAATATCAGCAAGCTCTTCTGGCTCAGTTTCAAATATAGCTGGATTAGAAGTTTTAAAACTTACCGCATTTTGCAAGCCTATTATTGATATTTCTACATCACTGCCTGTAAAATTAGGATTTACTGTTTCTTCTAATTCTTTATCAAATTTTATATAAATTCTTTTGGTAAGGTCTATTAAATCTGGATCAGGGCCAGCTTCGGGAAATTGATATGGATCAAAAGCTTCATATTTTAAATATATATCTCTTACGGTATATACTGTATCGTGATTACTAAATTTTATTTTTGCACCAATTTCAGAAACTTTATTAAAAAAATCAATTGGCACCCCAATACCTAAATCTAATATATCTGGGTCGTTTTGGTTAATTGAATTTCTTAAATACATTTCTAAAACTAAATCCCATTCTGTGCCGCCACTACTAATATTTGGAGGATAGTCATATACTTGATCAGTCGAAAAGTTATTCCAAAATGAATTACCAGAGTCTGCTTTAGCAAGCCCGCCGTTATAATGAGGAACATCATATAATCTTCTAGGCGAAACTCCCCCACCCCAAATACTTAAAAACTTTTGATTTGGTGGGTCATACGGAAGATCATAATCAGTATCTGTAGGTATTTGCTGAGTTGAAGCATTTACTGCATTTAAATTATTAAATGGCGGAATAAAAGCCGATTGTATATTTTGAAATTCTCCGTTTGGGAAAAAATTATCTGTTAATGTATAATTTTTAGCAATTTTTACAAAAAATACGCCATCAAAATCAGCATCATTATCATCAATTTCTGTTCCGTATATTTCTAATTTATTATTATCACTATCTAATAATGCTGTAGGGTTATTTGGATCATACAAAAATTGTATGTCAGTTGTAAATTGTTCAGCTATTTTTATTTTTGGACATTCTTTATCAGGAGAACTTACTTCTTCATTATAATAAACATCTGCTATTTTATAAAAAGCTGATGAACCATTATCGTTTTTAAATTTTATATAACTTCCCTTTTTTAAAGCTTTGCGCAACTCGTTTGTTGCTCCGTTTGTAATAGGAGTTGGAGGTCCATCTACATATTCTTTAGCTATTAAAAATGTAGCACCACCGACGGACGGTGTAGCTCCAGCTGTATAAGTTGTGGCTAAATTATCAGAGCCAAAAGTATCTCCAAAGCCTACATAAGTTTCATATTCTAAGCTTCTTTTTTCTCTTAATTCCGTAGGAGCTTCATTTGAAATATCTAATATTTTATATTTAGCATCTGCAGCTTCTACAGGTGTGTTTGAATCATGGCCTTTTTTTAAAGTTATAAAATCACCTTCCTGTACTTTATTTCTTTCAGAAGAAGGAAAGGCGATCCAAACAGTAATATTATCTTTAGACAAATAAGCGGAATCTGCAGCTAAATTGTAATATTGTCCTGCGGCATCTTTTACAAAAAACTTATAATGCGTAAAACCTTGCGGAGGTGTCCCTATACCTCTAGCTTTAATTTTATTTTGAAACTTAGCCTTCTTTTTATTCAGTTGTATACCGCTTCTTTCAGATATAAAAACTGGTGTTTCTCTGCCGTATTCATCTTTAAAAACAACACCAACTTGATAATCTCTATCTGACTTTATTGATGGCAATCCTTTAATAATTTCTGCTCTTTGCGCGCTGATCTGAGTAGATGCGGTTAAGTCTATTTCAGTATTTATATTGTAATTTTGTAAATAATTACCGTATACAATTCTGTTGCCTGTAACCTCTTGAGCTAACGCTTTACGCGGTACATTATCCCAAGGGCGTAGCAATTGATTAGATTGTACAATTTTATAAATTAAATTTGTATCAATTTTAAATCCTTCCCAAGATGCTTCTTCAAATTTTTCTTTAACAAAGTCGTTTACAATGTAAATAGTAGGGTTGTTTGTTTCTTTATATAAAATTTCAATTTTTTTAACATCAACTGGAATTTTATTAATAACATCTGCTTGAAAATTACTATAATTATTAGGATCAAATAATTTTATAAGCCTAACAGAATTTGACATTCCTTTGTTATGACCCTCTATTGAATTATAATCAAATTCACTTGGCAAAAAAGCGACCTCAGTAAAAGGAGAAAAACAAGAATATTGATTATCTTCATACTTCCAACGATAACCAAACCTTGGCATTTTTTTCTCAAAAGGAGCCTCGTCTTGCTCTAAATCAACTGACCATAAAAAATTATTGTCATCGGGAACTTGTGGTGAAATTCTACTAATATAAACGCTAACTGTATCGGCCGAAATAATACTTTCAACTTGTACAACAACAGTATATACAGCATTGTCGGCATCAGTACCAAGAGCAGGGGCTGTTATAAGCAATATATCTCCCTCTAAGTAATCTACCGATGTATTAAACTGTAATGTTTCATATGTAGCGCTAACATCCGTTGTTAAAATAGAGTCGTCTAATGAGCCGTCATTATTTTGTGTTGATGAAAAATTATAATTTAAAGTTGTTATTACATTGCCCCCTCTTTTTGAATTTGAAAGAGCCATTTTAGGAGCATCTAAAGGTGATTTTTTAATTACTGTAATATCAGACTCAATAAAATCTCTGCCTTTATATTGGCTATGTGTTACAAAATCAGATGAAAGCCTACTGAAGTTATTTACATGCACCTTTTTTGGCTCCGAATTATTGTCTGTAAAAAACAAATAATTATCAATTAAATTTATACCTGTTATAAGGTTTGTTGCAGAAAATTTTAATATATTTTGTGTATCAACTAAAACCGGGCTAACAGCGTCCCTAATTGCATCATATTTTACAATACAATCCGCTTCAGACGAAGTTACAAAATAATATATTGAATCTGTTATATCATCTTTAATAGCGCCAATACATACCGCATCTAATGGCAAACCATAATAATTATGAGTTGCATCATTTTCTTCCCATAATTGTTTTGTAGGCTTTTTTCTTTTAACTTGATTGCCTAAAATATTTTCAATAGCTCCAACATCGCTGCCTTCAGATGAGCCAACTTGTATATTTAATGCGTCTCTATATTCACCATTAGGAACTAATCGCTCGTCAAGGTCTTTGTTCATTCGACCTTTAAGAAATAACCTTTTTAATTCTGGCATGTCTTAGTGTTTTATTTGCTTAGATTTACCACGCATTACCTGTGTAAGCTCTTCAAGTTTAAGATTAGATAAGCGTAATTTAGCTGTTCTAACGGCTGCAAATTTTTCTTTATTAAATCTAGCTACTAAATATTCTGGAGTATTAGCACGTGTTGCTAAAATAGCGTGTGCAATGCTTTTATACATCGCTTCTTCTACAAACTTGTGCACCTTCATTTCTTCTATTGTAGCAACGCCATCTGAAATATATTTAAGAGTAACTATTTTGCCAACTAAGTCAGAGCTAAAAAATATTTTAGATTTTATAGGGTCAATAAAGAATAAACCGTTACTTTGAGCATGCTGTGGATCAATACCAAAGCGCTGCCCAAATAGCTGCGTATATGAAGTGTTATCTTCTAAGTTGCTAAAATCTTCTTCTTCTATTGCGCTTGCGGCTTTAAACTTTTTCCAAGTTTCAGATTCATTTGCTGTAAGTAAGTTACCATCATTGTCGAATGTATATTCGTAATCGGTATCTTGTAATAATGGTAATGGGTTACTTGTCTTAGATGCTGGATAAATAACACGCTCTATGCCAGAATCATCTACCCAAGATAATTTTACATAATTTACATAATCATGTGGTAGCGGCATCATTAAGTTAGGGGCAACTTCAATTTCTTGTGATTTTTCAGAGCGAGCTGTGTCATAGGCAAGCTCTTGCATTGCGCGTTGAGCATGAAATGCAACATCTGTACGTTTAATTTTAGATATAATTTTATCTTCACCAACGTATGCAATAATAAAGTTGGTGATAATATCATCTAAATATATAAACTGATAGTTACCGTAGTCATTTATATTACTAGCCTGGTTACCATCTGATCCTTCGTAATATTGTTGCTCTGTTCCTGTAAATAGTGCCATTTATTATGCTTTTTCTTGTTGAATCCTTTCAAGTTCTTCTTGGTTAGCGATTTGATATACGCCTGGATCTTTTAATAATAGACCTGATAGCTCTAGTATTTTTTCCACAAGCTCTGGCTCTTCAGATTCGTGTAGTTGGAAGTTAGTTGAGGTTGACGCATTGTATTGTGGAACACCAAGTACCATTGTGTAGTTCCATTCTACGTCTGTTGGTATTTTAATATAATTACACGTTACACCTATAGTTAATTGTGATGGACCATATACTCTAATGCCGTTTTCATCACGTATATATATTGGTCTGTCTACAGTTGGGGCGGCTAAAGGAGACCTTAAAATATATAAATATTCGTTTTTATTAACCCTTTCCGCTTCTATTAATTTTTGTTCTTGAGCATCTCTATATGGATCAGTGTATAATACTTTTACCGTACCTAACCTGTATAGATTATTAGGGAGAGTTGTTCCGCCTACAACAGCGCCTTCGGCTTCAAATATACTTATTTTTTCATTAAGTATGTTAAGCATGTCAGAATACTCCGTGTCATTACCGTGTAATCTGCTAAATTGATTAATATCATAAAAATATTGCTCAAAAATATCACGTTGTGCCTGGTTGGCAAATAAGTTAAATTCTTGAGGCGTAAGATAACCTCTTTGCTCTTTGTTTAATACTGCAAGCACTCTTTGATATACTGTGTCTACACTTATTGCCATAATGTTTTTTTGTTATTATAATAATGGGCCACCTTTTACAGTAGCCCATTACTATAAAGGTGACTATTTAAGTCTTTTTTGTAAATTTTGAAAAACTTCTACGCCTTCATCTGTTTTAAACCAAGCAGCTAATGCTGAATATGGATTTTCATCAAATGGAATTGTAAATAATTTTCTTCCTGTGCTGCCCCAAGTAAAGTGTCTTTGATCTTGAGACAATTTAATAAACCCTTGTTCTACAGATTTAACACCAAGATTACGCAATTGTACATTTTCATCTTGTGCTAATTCTAAAAACAAACGTGGGTTTCGTTTAGCATAAATAAGAGCATCGCGTTTAATCTCTTTAGAAGTCATACTCTTTACTTTAGACCCTTGGTCAACGCGTAAAATAGCTTCTAACATATCAATGTCTAGATCTTTAGCTAAATTTAATGCATCTATTTCTAATTCAATATCATCTAAATCATATTCTGCTACTTTAACAGCGTCAAACTCTGAATATAATTTATCCCTTAGTGGGTGATAAAGAGATAATAGTTTTTGTAAATTTTGTTTACGAGCTGGCACTGTTAATGATCCATCTCTAAAAACAATATGCTCTAATGTCGCTGGCCCTTCTTGTTCATCAACAAAAGGACTTGGCTGGTTAGTTGCATATCTTAATTCTCTTTCATAGCCTTTTTCTGGATCAAACCATAATAAGCTACGTTTTTCTGTATGTTTACCTGGGATTGTTGTAATAATTGGTTGCTTTCTTCCAATTAAATAATATGTTCTATCTTTAAATTCCCATTCAGGTTTTTTAGGCTCTACTGCCTTTGGCGCTGGAGGAGCTACATATACCTCTTGCTCAACCACAACGTCTTCTTGCTGCACAGTTTTAGCTGTACTTGTTTTTTTTGTTGCCATAATATAATAAAATTAAAAAGTTAAAATAAGGGAGACGGGCCCCGAAGGGCCCTATTCCCAAATAAATATTAGCTAGCAGTATCTTTGAACAAGATAAAGTTGTTAGCTCCTTGAACACACAAACAACGCTCAGAAAGCATGTGTACGTTCATTTCGTCGATGTCAGAAGTATAATTTCCTCCAACTGAACCAGTGATCCAAGACTTCATACGACGGTCATCAGCTTCAGAAGCACGATAACGAACGTGTAGGAAAGGACGTTGGATATTTTTACCTAATGTTTGATCGTAAACAGTAGATACACCAGCAGGAACAAGAACACCATCAATATCAGCAGTAAGACCGCGAGTAGCAGCGTCGTTCAAGTATTTCCAGTCAGTTTTGTAGAAATCATAAGATCCACGACGGAATCCAGAGAATCCTAAGTTAAGAGCCATATCCTCGCTGTTGTCAAATACTCCGTAAGAAGTACCGCCAGTTCCATAAGAATTAGCACGCGCAAGCATATTGTCAATAGCCAAAGAAGTACCACGATCTAAGAAAAGCATGTTTTCTTCGATAGCACCTTGCTTATCAAGCTCTTGAAGGATTAAATCAAATTCAGCAAGACCAGTAAGTCCAGTTGAGTTATTGAAATCGTGATCGTTGAATACCAATCCACGAGACTCAATAGCAGCAAAAAGACCTTCAGTACCACGAACTGTTTGTCCAGCAGCGTCAGTAATACCAGAAGAAGCAGTTACTTTTTCAGCTTCTACCATAGTCATTTCAAGATAATCTTCAAAACGAAGACGAGTTTCATGCTCAGACTTTAAATACCATAGGTATCCAGAAGTTCCCATTTCACTTGTTACTTCAACCCAACCAATCTGAGCAGTGTCAGAACCGTTGATTGAATATTTATCTTTCATGATAATTGGTGAGTTAGAGAATTTTTGGAATCCGGCATCAATTGATCCTTGCATTCCAGCTGAACCTTTTCCAAATTCAGATCCGTATACAAATACTTTAAGATCTGGGTTAGAAGCGGCAACAAAAGATGCTGGCCAAGTGTCTGAATCAAGCGGATAAGCTTCAATTGTGTTGGTAGTAACAGCTTTAACAAATGCACGAACAGTTACAAAACCTAAAGCAACAATAATAGTTTGGTTAGCGCGGATAGCGTGACCAGTAATAGTAATATTGTTGTCGGTATTGTCATTGTCAGTTGCAATAACAGCGTTATCATAAGCAACGTGTAAACGCCCTTGCTCAGTCCATACAACCTCGTCAGAAGCCATTGGCATTTCAGCACCTACCATACGCAAGAAAGAAGAGATAGAACGGTTTCCGTAACGCTCTACTTCTTTTTCGTATACTTCTGGTAAGAATTGTTTAGTAAAGTTAAAGTCATTGTCTCCGATAGCTAAATAGTTTTTATCGAACAATGTTTTGGTTGGTGATGGGGTTAATCCAGCAGGATATGCACCCCCAGTAGCAAAACTCATAGTTTTTTAATTTTAAATTGTTATTTTCTAATTTTCACTTTTAAGCGAGAAGTATCATCACCACTAATTGCTCTTACTTTAAATCCTTTAGCATCCGTAACAGGTTCATGAGATTTACGTGGATCCATATTTACATTTTTAGATCGCGCAATAGTCTCTTTAATTGCATCGGCTTTGCCTTGTTCATAAAAGTGGTTTGCAATAGCGTCGGCATTCATTGCAGTAAATAATGATTTGTGATAACCTTTAGCATCTTTTATATTATTATTTTCATCCAAAAACTTTTTGACAAAATTATTAATATCAGATTGCTGATTTTTCACCTCAGAGGCATTCTTAACATTAAACCGATATTTCTTATCCCCAACACTATATTCAAAACCTTTGAATTCATTTGAGAATACCTCATCAGTTCTTTTTAAGAACGTCTTTTTTTGCTGTTCAGCCACGCGAGTTACCTCCTCGTTTTCTTTATTATAGCGGTTGAAAAATTCAACTGCCTTTTGCTGCTCGGGTGTTAACCTTGATCCAGCTTTAATTTCTTCGTAATATTTAGACTTTTGATTTTCTAAATGTGTTTTAGCCTTAGCTACCTCTTCTTTAAAAGCAAGCTTAGCCTTGCGCACTTCTCTTTCATCATCTAACTCTTCATCATATGAAAAATCCTCCATTAAAAGATCGATGTCTTCTTTATCTAAATGCGGCTTAGTTGTTTCGTAATATTCTCTGAGTAATTGTGCTTCATTAAGCTGAGAATAATCTTGATTTAAACGCACATAATCTTCAAGTGTGCCACCTGTGTCATTTATAAAGTCTACAACTTTTTGAATGTTTTCAGGTAGCTCAATGCCACTTTCTTGTTGTTCTGCAATTGCTTCTTTAACTTCATCGGCTAGCTCATCTGCTTGCTCTTGAATCTCTTCTTCGGTTATTTCTTCAAGAACGGATTCTTCTGCTTGTACGGACTCTTCAGTTTCGCTGGTGTCCCGTACTTCTTCAACCACCGCTTCGCTACTTTCCTTGTCTGCGGATTCTCCGACAACAGCATCGCTTGCATCTGTTTCTTGTTCTTGAACGGCATCTTCTTGTTCTTGTTTAAAATTTCTTAAATCAACTCTAATAACACCGTCATCTACTTCTGGTGTTGGTTGCTCTACTTGTTGGGGTGCTTCTTCAACATTCTCAACAACTTTGTTTTCTTCTTCGTTCATGATAAAATATTATATAATTATACACTTATTTATATTACCTAGGTTCAAAGGAACCTAAGTCAAAGCCACCCAGCACGTCATTGCCTGCTGATTCAAAATTTTTTGGCCCTGTATTATTTTGTCTTTGATCAATAAGCTCACTTTGACGGCTTGCTTGTTTATTTACGCGTTCGTCTTTGCGGTCTTCTTTAAAGCCCTCTTTGCTTTTATAAACCTCAGCTTCCATGTTTTTAAGCTGCATGTTCATTTGGAACTCAAGCTGCATTAATTCTTTTTTAACCTGGGCTTCCTGCATTAATTTTTGTTGGTCAAGCTGTGCTTTCATTTGCTCAACTTGCATATTCATTTGAATTAATGCTTGTTGTTTTTGTACTTCTGCTTGAGCCGCAACTTGTTGTGCTTGGGCGTTTGCTTGAGCTTGTGCTTGAATATTAGCCTGCTGCATTGCCTGATCAGCTTGTAATTTCTTTTGTCTGCGTATTTTAAGCAGCTGATTAGCTAACTTAATGTTTTTAATTTCCCGTAAATCAATAGCGTCGCCGAGTTCAATTAACCCAGCGGACAATGCCATTTGAATATTATTCTCAAGCAATTGCTTTTCTTCATCATCAGGAGCTAATTCAATAAATATGCCAAAGTCATAAAGGTGAAGATTAACCATTTCACTTAAAGTTGCAACATTGTGAGCACCGATACTCTGAATAAATGCTTCGCGAGTCGGCGAGTATTCTATTATATCAGATATACGTAAACTTAAACATTCAGCCGTTTCTGCGGTTAAATATAATCCAGCTTGTAGTATGTGGCGGGTCGCAGTGTTTGAATTTGCAGCGGCCATTTTTTGAATGCCCACTAAAGCATTTTTATCTGGCATACTACCATCACGTGCTTCATTAAGACCCGTAACATCACGGATCATCTGTAAATAATAGTTATATGTATTAATTAATGCTCCTAATTTATTACCTCCTGCTCCGCTTTGTAATTCTTGAATTGGCATTTTACCAGGATTCATATCTCCTGTTGATGTAAATGATCTACCAATAACAGAACCTGTTTGGAAGAACATATTAAGTGCTTCTTGCGGATTATAATTTGTGCCGTTACCTAAATCAATTTCAGCTAAACCATCAGCGTCAAGGTAAACACCGTCTGGCACCATACGAGATAATACCTGCTGTAGCTTTAAATGTGTTAGCTGGATCATATCAGCGAAACCTTCAATACGGCTTACTAATGATTCAATACGACCTTTATACATTCTAGGAGCAACAATACTGTAGTTCATTCTAACTTTAGTATAATCGCTCTTCGGGCGCATCATGTTTTTAGCAAGCTCCCATTTAAGTAATGTATTTGTACCAAGCACTAATGCTCCTTCATATAATACCTCAAGCGAGCGTGATACTTTTTCAAAGTTACCATCTAATACATCCGTTGGAGGATTAAACTGGTCATCTTTAATTAATATTTTTGATGCGCCAGTAGCGGTTTCTTTTACTTTGTATACTTCGTTAGCATATGTTTTATAATTAAAATACAGTATTTGTACAGAATTTTGGTCGATGTTATTAGTCTCGTCCATTGTTCTGTGGTAAAAATCTGTATTTTGAATCCCTTGTTTTGTAACATTTTCTAATTCTTCATTAGTAAGATTAGGGAATTGTTTCTTTAATTCATTAATAGGTATTGTTTTAATTTCACCTACATAATAAATATCATCAAAATATGGAGAATCCGTATAAGAATAAATAATATCAGCAGGATCAACATACTCTACGGTAACACCTGTTGATGTAGAAAAATTATTTTTAACACATCCCATACCAATTGTAACCAAGTCATATATAACTCTTCGGCGTGTTAAATCATAATTATTACCTTCTAATATTGTATTAATTGCTTGTTCCTGCGCAATTTCAGCCGCTTGCTTATAGCTAAGTTGCATATGCAATTCTAATTCTTCTTGAGAATCAGGAAGCATTTCAGGATCGTTTTCTTGCGTTTTTATGCCAAAGTTTTCTTCAATAAATTTATCAAGCTCTTTAGCTTTCATGTCACGCAATATAGACTCCATATATTCAGTACGTTTGCTCATACCATATGGGTCTTGCGAAAATGCTTTAATGTCAAACATACGGTCCGACATACCATTCACAACTATATCCACAAACTTAGGTATAATTGGGACGGGCTTCCAGTCTAAATTAAGGTAAGACAAATCACCATTAATAGATAGTTCATCTTTATACTTTTGAATTGATTGTTCACCACGCGCATATAATCTGCGGCGATGAAAAGTATTTTGGTTGTTATAATACCGATTAGTACCGGAATCCCGCTTAAACCACTCGTGTTCTATAGCCTTAGCCACCTTAAGTCCATACTCAGGGGTAATTTTTTCTAAATCACTAGCGATTTGGCTTGGAAAATAACTTTTTACAACTGGTTCAGCCATAATGCTCTATTATTTTTGATCTTCCACCGTTATTATTATACCGGCCTATATTTATATTTAACTTTTGTGTTTGTATTTCACCAACTGGGCGGTATAAATGTCTATTACAAGCCATTATTGCCAACCCTGAACTGATTGCAGCATCAAATTTTGTTCGATTATTTATATCAAACCTTGCCCAATCATTTAATGTATCATTAAAATACATAGTACCATAGGTACCATCTTCTTTTAATCCTACGTGTTTTTCAATATACGATTCTATTGCAGCAGCATGCGCTTGCTTAATATCTTCACTAGAGTTTGGTATACCACCTATTTCTTTTTCAGCAGCAGATAACTTATTCCAAATTTTGTCTGGTCTATTCATTGAATAACCACGGTAACCTCTGCGCTTTAAATAATATAACAACCTAGGTTTGTTATTTTCAGCGAGCAGCGGCATGCCATAAAATACTAATGCCATAAGTACATCTTCAAAAAACATTTCCGCTGTTTGCGGTCTTGCAATATATTCTAAAAAGAATGTATTTGGCGGCGCATCTTCCATGCTAAATATTGTAAGTCCGTGCAATGAACCTTTTGATCCATTACCACCAACTGTACCGGATATATCGTAACTGTCGCACCCAAAAGCTCCAACGTGCTCATTACCGGGCCATTTTAATCCGTTTTTTACAAATTGTTTATTTTGTAATTCTCTTTGTGGTACCCAGCTTATATTAAATCTACCTTGTGGGTTAGGACTAAATATTACTTCACTGTCTTTAACACCATTTTTCCATTGAAAACTTCCTCGTGTTGTCGGCGCATTATATCTTATATCACCGTTGTAATCTATTTGCTGATGTATTTTAACTAAGTTAAATATACTGTTCTTTGCTTCGTCACGGAATGCGTGTTCTTCTGTGCGTGGAAACTGACGATAAAATTCATTTTGCGCGTCAGGATCAGATTTTAATCCACTTACTTCATTTTGCCAGTAATCAATTACACCTACTTCTATTAATGTTCCATCAGGCGCTTCGACTGGTTCGTCTGGTGTATTGAATACAGGTACTCCATAAGTATCAATGAATCCCTCGTAGTTCCATTCCATAGGTATGAACAAAGAATATAATCCCGAGCGAGTCTGTCCATTGGCGTTTCGTTTGGTAACATCTGAATCATAATACAACTTTTTAAAATTGTCACCACCTTTATCAAGCGCATTACTGGTTGAACCCATCATACACTTACCTATAATACGAGAACCAAGTCTAAGTGTTGTTTTTGTTACACGCCAGTTGTTTAATATATTGTCAGGTCTTTCCCACTTACCAGATTCGTCATGCACTAACAGTCTTAGCTTTTCACCATCATAACTGTTGTCACCTGTGTTCTTCCAGTCAATTGTCGTATCAAGACCTTCTAGCTGTTGCCTTTGTTCTTTTGACTGTATTGATTTACGCGTTAGCTTTGAAGCTGGTACGCGATATGCTAATTCTGTTTTTGGACGGTCCATACCGTCTTGTATTGGCTTAAAGAAAAAAGGATAGTTTACGGATATTGGTACAACCTTGTCGGTAAACATCTTTTTAGCATCGGCACCAGACTTAGATAATATACCAAAACGAGCATCACTTGTAATTGTAGCTTGATTTACAACTTCGCCAGAAGCCATAAATGAAAAACCAGAACGACGGTTTTTAAGATAACACATGCCATAGCACCTGCTGTCCGCCTTACAAGCTTCCCAAAATATAAAAAATAATCTGTTTGCTTCACGATAATCCGGTTTACCTACATCAATCTTGCTCCATTGCAAGTACATATAATGCGTTCCGGTTATATAAGTTGGTACATTATTACTATAAAACCAATATCCTTCATCGCGTCGTGTGAACTCTTCATCAATATAAGCTCCCCAGGTGTCCTTAAACTCATCCGGATATGTTTCCCAGTCGAATATAGTCTTAATATTTTTAAGCTCCTTAGGATACTCCTGTGGCGTCCATTTGTTTTCGCCTTTTGCTATACACTTTGGCTCTTTCGGCAATGCGATACGTAGGTTTTGTATTTCTACAATATCACCTATCTGACCTGTCTTGCTAATTACAATAACGTCGTGTTCTTTATTATAACCATAATCCCACTTCTTAGATTTATTTAATCTATTAATTGTGGTTAGCTTTATAGGCTCTATGATTTTAAATAACGTTTGCTCGTACATTACTTAGACCTTCTTTCGGCGAAACCAGAAAAAGCTTTTTGTGTGTCGTCTTCTTTAGGTTTGTTTTCTAAAATACGCTCTTCTTCTTGTATGCGATTTAATATTTCAAATGCATCAAAGATTGCTAGCTTTTTAGTTGCCGCTGCGTTTTTTAATCTATCTGCAGAAACGTCGTCCTCGGTATTGGTTATAATTTTTTCTTCCGCCACCTTGATTAATTCCTCAACTGCCCGATGTCCAGCTTGGATTATACTCTTCTTCGTCTCCTTGATATTCATATTTAATTGTAATAGATTGTAGTGGCACACGGTATAGTCTTTCGTTGTCTATGATAAACTCATATTCAGACCCTGGTCTAAAGCCAACTAATGTGCCAGGCGGTAGATTTTCATCGCCAAATTTTATAACACCTTTGCCAATTATTTCTTTATCTGTAGCAAACGTTTCATTATTTTTTAGTGGCTTTACAAAATAAAACCCTTCTGTTGGTTGCCAAATACTACCAGGTGGTTTATGCGCATATAATTGATCTGGAGTTACAAAGTACATTCCTTCTTCAAAATAGCTGCTGCTGTTTTTTTCTTTACCACGTACATCGTAAAATCTTCTAAAAACATTGTGATGTACAATTACTTCGTCGCCAGGCTTTATTTCTGTTTCTCCAATAATAGGTGAGCCAATTACAACACCAATACGATTTACATATTGATGATTTTGCAATTCTGTATTTAGCATTAATTCTTTGCCGTCTATTTCTGTTTTACTTGTAGTACGATCACCTTTTGGTGTTACAATAAAATTATATAGACTTCTCATTAATAATCTAAATTATACTCTACGGCAATACCCATATTTTTATTAAAGTCTTTCCAAAGAATAACTTCTTTGTTTTTTTCTATGTATATGGAATACTTTTCTTCTTCCTCAATTATATTACAGATACAATGCCCTCCGTAAACCTCTTGGCCTACGGAGTAATGCATTGCATCTATCTTATAATCTTTACCTATACTAATCTTCCGAATTAGCTTCATCAGTTTCTTCTTCAAGTGGTTTTAGACTACCGTCTTCAATACTGATTGAAACTTTACCATACTCATCTTCAAGTTCTTTTTGGAATTTACCAAAGTCTTCTTGAACAGCGGCAATTTGATGCAATAAAGAATGTTTTTGCATTTCAATACCACCAAGTTCATTCTGGGCTTTGTTAACTACGCTTATAAATTCTTGAAGCTTTTGTAATTGTTCTTCTGAAATTTTTTCTGCTTTGCTCATAATTTTTTGATTTGATTTAATTACATATTAATTAATCACTTGTTTTTTAAGAATGTTACTACAATTCAATAGTTTTGGTAACAGACGTTGGTGTAATTAAGCTATCAATTTGATTATTTACATTGTCTTCCATTTGAGTTACCTGCTCAGCTCCAATTGCATCTTGTACCCAAGTTACAATTTGTTCGTGAGTTAGGTCTTCAAATGGTACAAAGTCTACAATCTCCTCTGTACTTAATGTTTGTGTTCCAATTACAGTAGCCGAATACGGATTATCATTCGCGTCTAGCTGATCAGATACACCTGTTAAGCGCCAATGCACGTTGTATACTACATCTGTGTTGTCGCCGCTTGTTGGATATACATCCACTGTTCTACAATCCCAATTAAAAGTTGTCATTTTTGTTTTTTTTAAGGTTAAAAATTATTTGTAAATATAGTTATTTTTTTGTTATACACCATTAACAGTTGCAATACTCGCTGTTGCCACGCCGATTACATTTGCAATGTTTGATGATGACACTCCCATTACATTATTACCATACCCAGTAGATGCTGGCGTATATGTAATATCTAAATATATTGGTGATGATGAGTTTTGAAATGTTACTCCACTTTGTTTTGTAACATCAGATGTTGGCTCACTATCTTCTAAATCATTATATCTTTCAACAAGAACAACATTAAGATAACTATTTGTGTTAGCATCAGACACGGCTGTTGAATTCATGGTCATTGTATTAAGACCAGTGCTCCATGATGTCCCGGTATTATATGCTGTTGGTGAGTCTGGACTCCAATTATCAAAATCTGCTGCCACTAAATTTGACCCACCTGACCCGCCAAAGGCCGTACTTCTTGCCGCACCAACTACTGCTGTTGTATTAGTATCTCCAGTTACTTTTAAAGACATGGCAGTAATTGTGCCGTTTACTCCCGACAAGTCAAAGAATAAAAATGTTCTTCCAACATAATAAAGTCCTCCACCTTTACCCGAAGAAAATATTACATATACTGCTTGGTTATCTGATCCAGATGAGGTGTAATTAGTTATTGTATCAGCAGACGTAGCATCTCTTGCGGCCGTCCAAGATGATTGGGCGTTTTTAGCAGCTGTAGCTTGTTTTGAAGCGGTTACTGTTGTTGTTGCCATAACTTAAGATACTCGTACCCAGCTCTTATCTGGATCAAAAAATATTTCATCATTAGTAGGGTTAAGCATATACCCAACAATTCTTACAACATTATTTGTAGAACCAGGAGGAGTGCTAGTTGTATCGCCGGCGCTACTTGCACTAATATAAAGTGGATCGCCCCCATTACCAGATGTAAATGCGGCATTTCTAGCAAATCCTTTTACTAATATTCCAGCCGACGGAGTTGTACCCATTGCAATACCTAACATTCCTTGTCCGTAGGTTGTATTTCCAGTGGCTCTGAACCATCCGGTATTCAATCCTGCTTGTGTGTATACAATTACATCGCCAGCTGCAATAGTTCCGTTGGTTGTATAAAAAGTTCCAAATGTTACAATTTCACCTTTGTATTGCCCTGTTGCTGTTGGGTAAGTGTATGATAACGTATCGGTAATATTTACATTAGCAGCTGATAATGTAATTTGGTCTGTTTCAAATTCAACATATGTCGACACATCGCCATTGTGAAATAGTCTTTGGCCAATCCCTACATTACCACTAGCGCTAATTCGCAAATTATCATAGCTTGTGCCGGAAGAGTCTGTTCCTACGTAGACTTGGTTATCTTTTACACCTATATATCCAGTTGTATCGTTGTCTGATATTACTAGTTTTGTGTCATCGGTGCCTGTAGCAAACCTTGCCGCTATTGTGCCAGTGCTAAGA
>Ga0208645_1001734_pt1 | contig 18452 bp, 19 predicted proteins | sample VirMetDEL_Sep_01_FD_184519 | JGI IMG/M metagenome (GOLD analysis project Ga0208645, IMG submission 184519) | Aqueous microbial communities from the Delaware River and Bay under freshwater to marine salinity gradient to study organic matter... | ecosystem: Environmental > Aquatic > Marine >... | reverse complement strand
GGGCAGTGCGAAACGCACAAGCCCAACCGTATGCCGTACTGGAAACCAGGCCATGCTCGATGTCGTCACTGTGAAAGGATTAAAGGATGAGCTACCCGCATACTGGAAATAGGTTGTGTCGCAACTGTCGGCATTACCGGACTGCGGGGAACTTCCGACTTCCCAGCAGTTATATCTGGGGAATGTGCGGGGTCACTGGAGCAGATGAAGCACCCCTTCACTCCTGCGGGTTTTGGGAGTGGGATGAGGATCGAAAGGAGAAGAAGGATTGAGCGAGAAGCGATGGAACGCTCCCAGAATCTGTGTGATGTGCGAGATGAAGTACATCCCCCTAGTAGCACGACAGAAAACCTGCGGGGAGATCTGCAGCAGAGAATACAAACTAGAGCAGGAAAAACTGAAGTATCGGTCGGTCAATCCGAAACCGTGCATCGTCTGCAAAGAAATCTTTCAGGCAGATCGACGAGCAAAAACCTGCAGTGAGGAATGCAGTCGGAAATGGCGGAACAGAAGGATTGGGAGGAAGTATCCACCCAAGAATTGTGTCGTCTGCAAGAAGGAATTTTACGGGAGTCCTCGATCCATCACTTGCAGTGCGGAGTGCTCGTATCAGTCGAAGTTGGAGAGGTCACGACTCGGTTTGTATCTGAAGGATCGACCACCGAAACCCTGCGAAACCTGCGGGGAGATGTTCAAACCGAAGACTCTATCCCATCGATTCTGTGGACGGAGATGCTGGGAATCGAACCCCAGAAAGCCTCCCCAGATTGTGGCCTGTCTGCAATGTGGAAGTGACTATACGAAGATAAAGAGTCACCAGAAATACTGCAGTGCTGACTGTTTTGATGAGGCAAGAAAGGAGAGAGCACAGCGAACTAATTGGAAAGTCCGTGGGGTTCCAGAGAAGAAGGTGGTGAAGTGCAAGTCCTGCAATTTCCATTTTGAGCAGAAGCACTCCCGCCATGTCTACTGTTCCGCAAGTTGTAATTCGGATGCCCAACGGGAACGTGGACGACTCGCAACCCAGAACTCACCCATTCGACCTAAAAAGTGTCTGCACTGCAAAGGGGAGTTCAAACCCAGAACTCGGAAGTCGATGGCAAAGTTCTGTTCCCACAAATGCCGAGGTGGGTATCAGGTAGGAAAGAGACAAGAAAAGATTGATGAACTGGAGAAGGAACAGAAGAACTTGGTTCAACTGCAGAAGAAATGGGACGACTCATCGATTCAGATCCGAGATTGTCCTGCAGATACAGCATATGCCAAGGAAATCTGGGCCTATCTGAAGAAGGGCAAGACGATCACTAAGTATCTGCACCCGATTTGGGCAGTTGGATCAACCATCAATGAAGATGAGGAGGAATTGATCGAATTAGAAATTTAACGGTGCTGGGCAAAGTGGTGAGCGGAGTCCTCCCTAAACAAATTCCGCTACATTCATGTACCACCTAATCAATACGGGGGTTTTTATAGTTTTCTCCCCCTACGATGTCAGCACCTCCCCACCCACTGATCTGCATCAGGCCCATCCTGTGGGTCTGGTAGAGACCAGTGACGGACTGAGAATCAGAGGATGTAATTACGCTATTGGGTCCTCTCAGCATAAAGCTGTCAATGCGCTCGACGTTCTGCTGACACGGTAACGACGACGAGGTTCTTCAATCCAAACTGATAACGCCTATGGGATCTGGCGAGAAGGTGCTGGTCTCCTATTCCAAAACTACATTTGGGTGGGCTGTGTCACGGTAAGTTGCGATAAGGTCGGGTTTGATGCGGTCGGGTTTGATGCGGTGAGGTCAACACAATATCAGAATTTAATCCTTTTGGGCTAGGTCTGGTGAGACTGTGTCGGATCAGGTCAGTTGAGGTGTGCTGGGATATGATGCGATGGGGTGCGGTCAACCATAGAAGAGAGATTCTAAAGGGGTCTCTCTCCTGTCGTTGGATGGGATCGAGGTAGTGTGAGGTGGTATGTGTTCCGGTTGGTTGAGGTGCTGCCTGTTTGGGTCGGGTTCTGTGGAGCAAGGTAGGTTGCGGTTTGATATGGCAAGGCTTGGCTAACGGCAGAAAGACTAAAAGTCCTTCTCTCCTATCGTTAGATGGGATCGAGGTGGTGTACGCCGATGTTTGGTGCGGTGGCGTATGGTGGTGCGGGGTCTGATTTGGTTAGTTGCGGTGCGTTATGACACGTTGCGGTGTGGCTAACGACAGAATAGAGGGACCAAAGGTCTTTCTCTCCTATCGTTAGATAGGGTTCAAGGTGTGTCATGTCAGGGTTAGTTAAGTTGAGGTGCGTTCTGCTGAGATCGGGCTTGTTCGGTTCTACTATGTTGGGTTTTGGTTCGTTTGGGCAGGGCAATGCCAGGCCTGGCATGGTTTGGTAGGGCTGGACCCGGCAAGACAGGACCTAGAATTATACACACTTGGAGTGGCGAGGCGTGATCGCCTCCCTACTCTCACTCTCTCACTCAAGAAAAGGTAATCACTATGGAAATTCTACGTTTCCAAATTAAGGGGGAAACCCCATTGATGATGCACAACAATGTCGCTTGTGATCCGTTGCATCCATTAGCAAAACAGATGAAGAAGATTTCGTCTGTACGAAACAAGACCGATGAACACCATGAGGAATTGGCCTTCATTGAATACCAGGCCGGTATCTACCATGACCCAAAGATTGGTCCCTACATCCCAGGCCGTTGCATGGATGCACTTCTACGAGAAGCTGCAAAGTTCTCTAAGAAAGGCAAGACCGTGACCCGTGCTCTGCAAACCGTAGAGGACAAGATCAAACTGATTTTTGACGGACCCTCCGACATCCCATCCTTATATAGAAAGGGATTTAGGGACCGCAGACCTGTCACCGTCAATCGATCCACTGTGATCCGCACCAGACCTTTCTTTGATGAATGGGCCGCAGAGTTTCAGGTTGCCATTGATCCATCCCAACTTGATGCGGTTGAGGTGAAGCAGTTTCTGGAGATTGGAGGTCGTTTGGTTGGTCTCTGTGACTACCGTCCTACTTACGGCAAATTCAATTTAGAGGTGGCCGCTTAATGGAAAAGCTCACCGTCTACCCTGCTTGGAAAGCCAGAGTTGAGGAGATTCTGGAACTCTATGAGATTGGTGAGCTGATCCCTCACCAGTTCTTTTATGACCTCTTTGAATGCCATCCAAATCAGGAAGGTATCTCTGTTGAGGCATATAAGAAACGTCAGATCGAGTTCCTGCAGCACTTCACGGGATTCCGTGACCATCTGCTGTTAGATCATAAGATCGATCTGGTAAACGTCCGCACAGAAGGATACCGCATGGTTCCTCCTTCTGAGCAGGCGGAACTTGCTGAAAGGCAACTGCACCAGCACCTCTCCAAGATGCTGGACAAGGCTCAACGTCGAGTGTCCTTCACCCGATTTGAGGAACTGGATGACCATCAGAAACACCGTCACCGAGAGGTTGCTGTGCGTCTGAAAAGTCTATCCATGATGGCTAGTGATAAACGCAAAGAGATTCCCAGCCTGCGTGAGCATTTGGCTATAGAGAATCAGTAAACAAAACACTAAACAAATAGGTAAAGATGGCTTGGTTGCCCAAATCCTACAAAGCACCCTCCGCAGGAGGTGACTTTCTGAACCCCTCAAGGATTCCTGAATCTGATCACATGGATCGACCTGTCAAGATCCGTGTTCTTGGAAACTTTGATTATCCCAAGACTGCCATCATGGGATGGAGTTCCTGGGAACGTACAGCACAGAAGAATATCTGTCACCGAGTGGAATACAGCGATGAGGCCAGAGCAGAACTGGAAGCCAGGGAGTACGATGATGTCAAACACTTCTGGGCCTTGCTGGTTTACAACTGGGAAGAGATGAGACCCCAAATCTTTGAATTCACCCAGGCTAGCATTCGCAACGACCTGCTGAAACTTTTCGCTGATCCTGACTGGGAAGATCCAAAGGATTATGACATTAAGATCCGTAAGAACGGGTCAGGGGTAAACACCAAGTACAGTGTTGTCCCTGTGGGAAAGGCCGAACTGCCCAAGGATGTCCGTGATCAGATCAAGTCCAGCAAGTACGATTTCACCCGTCTGTTCAAGAATGAGCAGGTTTTTGAAGGGTCCGTTACTCCCTTGGAGAAACCAAAGGAAGTGAAGGAAGAAAAGCAGATTGCCACCCAAGAGGAAGAGGATGTTCTATTCTGACCCTTATGAGGTGATCAGACATAAAGGCATGACTCCACCCGATGAAATCTTCTTTGACGAGGAGATTCATCGGTTCTCTGCCAACGGCAAACCAATGGACAAGGCTGGATGGTACACCGGAAAGGATACCGGAGACCTGAAGGTCCTTGTCTTTGGAGATTGGCGGATGGGCGGAAAATATGTCTGGACCAATCTGGAAACCACCGACAAACGAACCAAGGAATACAAGCAGGCTCAGAAGATCCATGAGGAACTGAAAGCCAAGCAGGAAGAGCTGCAACGGCAGAAGTACGAAGAATCTGCAGAGTATGCCACGAGAATCTGGGAGAAGTCCGTAGATGCTCCTGCAGATCATCCGTACCTGCAGAAGAAAGGAATTGGACCCAATGGGATTCGTTTCAAACGTGACGATAATCAGGATCGTCTGGTCCTTCCCTTGATGAATGAGAGACAGCAGATCCAAACCCTGCAGTACATTGATGACGATGGCAACAAACTATTTTTACCCAATGGAAAGGCCCGTGGTGGGTTCTTCTGGATCGGAACAGACCCTGATGAAGTAACCCCAGAGGTCCTGCTGATCTGTGAAGGTTTTGCAACGGCTGCCAGTCTTCATGAGTGTACTGGATGCCCTGTGGTCGTTGCCTTTAATCTGGGGAACCTCAAACCTGTCCTGCAGGCCGTTTTGCCTCGGTTCACAAGTCAGACACAGGTTCTGCTTTGTGCTGATGATGACCGTTTTAAGGATCGAAATCGAGGAATGGAGGAAGCCGAGAAACTGGCACAGGAATTTTCCCTGCGTTGGGTTGCTCCTAAATGGCCTGACGGATCAGACACTGGAACAGATTTCAATGACCTGGTTGCCCAGATTGGTAAAGATCAGGTCCGTGATCAGATTGAGTCTGTCCTCGACAAACCTGCAGAGATTCCTGCTTCTTGGTGGAAGATCAGCGAAAAGGGTGCAATCAGTTTCTCCAGTCAGTTTGCTGCAGAGTCTTGGGTTCTCTCCCATCAACACCGAGTGTATCAACATCCAGACCTCTGGCAGTTCAATGGGAAGGTCTGGGAACGACTGGAACCAGAGTCTGCCAAGGCAGAGATCCGTCGTCTGGTCTGCCGAGGCAAAGGTGCTGAAGAGGGAATGCTACGCTCCTCCCATGTTGAGGACACGTTGTCTCAGTCCAAGATGATCCTCCAACAAGGCAACCTGATTGAGTTTGATCATAACCCAAAACTGCTGGTCTTCCGTAACGGCACTTTGGACCTCGATGCTGGAGAGTTCCGTAAAGGACAGTGGAGTGCAGAAGATCATACGACGATCCTGCGAGACTATGACTATGATGAGTCTGCCGATTGTCCAAGATGGAAAGCATTCCTAGAAGAAGTCCAACTGGAGAAGGATACGATCCAACGACTGCAGGAATGGTGTGGATACTGTCTTGTTCCCGATGTCTCTCTGCAACGATGTCTGATGCTGGTCGGTGATGGAAAGAATGGAAAGTCCGTTTTCCTTCAAACACTCCGAGAAGTCATTGGATCTGCCAATGTCTCCAGCCTGGAACTCGCAGAGATGTTTGATCGGTTTAAGGTCGGAGGACTGCAAGGGAAACTAGCCAACATCTGTAGCGATGTAGACACCAACACCGTCATCCATACCAGTTTCAAGAAGATCGTCGCAGGAGAACACACCGTTGCCGAACGCAAACACTATGACCCGTTTGAGTTCCAACCCTTTGCCCGAATCCTTTTCTCTGCCAACAAGTTCAATCCTACTAGAGACCACTCTGAAGGATTTTATCGACGTTTCGACATCGTCCGATTCCAGCGGTTCTTTGAAGACCATGAACGAGATCCTGCTCTGCTTTACAAGCTCAAGGATGAACTGCCTGGGATCTTCAACTGGGCACTGCTCGGACTGATCAGAATGATCAACCAGAACATGAACCTGACACATTCCAAATCAATGGCACAGGAACATGAGAAGTTCAGACTAGAGACTCATCCGTTCCGTGGATTCTTGGAAGAATGCTGCGAGATCAAAACAACTGAAGACGGTGATCCTATCGGTAATGTTGAGAAGTCCTTCTTCATTGAGAAGTACAAGGAATGGTGTGAACAAAATGGCTATCGAATGCAGTCCACTCATCGAATTACCGCAGACCTTGCTGCTCTCGGTGTGGAAGTCAAACGAGCAAGAGAAGGAACCAGTCTCGTCCGCCAGTACGTTGGCGTAATGATGCTCTGACTCAAGAGACCATGATGAAAATGTTCCCACTCTGTTCCAACTTGTTCCACCTTTTAAAAGTGAAGTGGGAACAGGTCTAGCCCAGTAACGGCAAGGGGTAGAGAAAACTGTTCCATCTGTTCCATCTTTTTTTTATTTATTACGTGAAGAGAGAAATAGAAATACAAGAAAATATAGAAGAATAATGAATATATATAATCTCAATAATATAAATAATCTGGGGAAAAAGTTGGAACAGTTGGAACAAAACCTTGGAGGCCAGACAGATTCTGGCCTACAGCGTTCCAACTTTGGTAAAATAGCTGGAACAAAGTTGGAACAAAGTTGGAACAAATTAGGTGTCTGTGAGGCCAAAAACTGCAAAAACACCAAGGATTTCAATGTACTATGCGGAGAATGCGAAATTCTTGAATTTAGCGAGTTTTGTCGCCTTGGATCGATATTTTATATACCTAATCATTGGATAATCCCCGAAAATCAAGAATCAATGGACGATTTACAAGAAATGGCAGAAGTCGTGACCAATATCGTCCGTAAACGTGATCACTCCCTGAAAGTGGTCTTGGATGGAAACAAACTCATCTGCCAGTCTTGGATGAAAACCCATGTTGATGAATCTATTCCAGAATGGTTGAGATAATGACTGAGCCAAAGAAAAGCAATCGTAAGTATTCCGATGAACAGGTGGAAGCCTTCTGCAATCACATTGCCGATGGCAAGAGTCTTCAGGAAACTGCAGATCTCTATGGGATGACGAGGTATGCACTGTACCAGGTGCTAAACAGGAATCATCAGGAACGTTATATGTCTGCTCTCAATGAGAGGGCAATGCGCCATGCAGAACACATTGAGTATCTTGCCAAAGAGTGTGAACAGGGACGGATTGATCCTAGAGCTGCAGATGTATCTATCCGTGCCAGACAGTGGATCTGTGCCAAATATCACCCTGAGTTCCTTGCCGAGCGAATGAAAAAGGATGTGAGTGTGGAACACTCGATGAGGAAGGAACACTTGGACACCATGAAGAAGATTGCGAAGAGAAAAGCGGAGATTGAATACAAGTCTGAGCAGAAGCCCAAGGATTGAGCAGATGCCCGTTAACATTACGCACGCTCGATTCTCCTACAACTTTAGGCGTTATTTTGGGCTATATGTTCGTTAAGTTAACATTATCGAACATATAGAAATGATCAGTTGGTGGCGAGGGTGGGAACCGACATGCCGCAGAAAAACTGGGATCGAGCAGGATATGACTGAAAAGGGCAACAAAAAGGGCAACATCTGGGTCCAGATCGCAGATTTTCGCAGACCCCCCCAGGGGTGGTCGAACCGAGGGGGTGGTGCGTGGGCGCACCCCTCCACACCCCCCCCGTACCCCTTAGAACCTAGAACGGCACCCCGATGCTAAAAATTTTCAAAATTTCCCCACAACCGAAGCCGAGGATGACCAGATCCGACAGATGGAGAACCAGACCCTCGGTGCTGGCATACCGAGCATTTGCCGATGCAATGCGTTCTCAATCCGATGGCTGGGAACTGCCGGATGCCTTCCATGTGAGGTTCATCGTCCCCATGCCGAAGTCCTGGTCCAAACGCAAACGCCTGCAGATGGTTTCAACCCCCCACCGACAGAGACCGGATCTGGACAACTTCATCAAGAGTTTCGACTGCCTCCGCGAAGACGACAGCAGCATCTGGAAAATCTCTGCCGAGAAAATCTGGGGAGAGGAAGGCGCAATCATCATTGACGATTTGAAGGACAACTAAGGAGACCTATGCAGAGAACTGCCATCATCATTTACCTAGCCGCCATCGTAACTGCAAACCTACTGATCCTAGAGTTTGGTCCGAGTGTTTCGATCATCAACGCCTTTCTGTTGATTGGGCTAGACCTGTCTTTGAGAGACTACCTGCATGACTGCTGGCAGGAGAACCTGAAACGCAACATGGCCCTGTTGATCTGTGCAGGGTCAGGGTTGACAATCTTGCTGAACCTCGACGCCTTGCAGATCGCTCTAGCCAGTGCCGCAGCCTTTGGGATTTCTGCCCTGCTGGACTCCTTCGTCTACCACAAATTAAAAGATCACCCGTACCTCGTCCGTTCCAACTCCTCCAACCTGCTGGGATCATTGACCGACTCAATCCTGTTCCCAGTGCTAGCATTCGGAGGATTCCCCGTTTGGATCATTGCAGGACAGTTTGCAGCAAAACTGCTGGGTGGATTCATCTGGAGTCTGGGAATCAACAAACTCCGCACAGCAGAATGATTCACTATCACGGGACGAGAATTGCCGCGAGTGATGATCAGGTCACAAGGATTTTGAAGTCCAGACATGCCTGTGTGTCCTATGCGGATCTGTCACAGTTGTCAATTGTGCAAGAGGTTTGTCAGTCGTGGATGCTGGACAATGGGGCCTACAGTTTCTGGAACTCTGGCAAGACCACAGACTGGGAAGACTACTACAAGTTTGTCAGTGATCTGAAGGACCCGTGCTGTGATTTCTGGATCATTCCCGATGTGATTGATGGGACAGAAGATGAGAACAATGAATTGATTGAGAACTGTCCGTTGCCTGGAGGGACTCCAGTTTGGCATTTCAACGAATCACTGCAGAAGTTGGAGTGGTTGGCAGAACAATTTGAGAGAGTTTGTATTGGGACAACGGCAGGTTTGTCCCCAAATTCAGAGAATTATTGGGTTCGACTGCACCAGGCCCTTGACCGCATCACAGACAAGGACGGGAAGACTGCAATCAAACTACATGGATTACGGGCTTTACATCCAGAAATTTTCTGCAAGGTTCCCTTTGCATCCGCAGACTCTACAGCCGTAGGTCGGAACTTGAGTTTGAGCAGCAACTCCATTTTCAACAACTCCTCAACATTTGACAAATTGAGCATTCATGGCAGAGCAATGGTTTTGATAGATCGGATTGAATCGTTCAATGCTCCGAGGCATTGGGACCGTAATCACTCCAGTGTCCAGCTTGATTTATTCGGAGCACCCTAATGCAACTCAGTGAACTGATCCTGACCTACGAACGGCATCCAGATCTCTTTGTCGAGGACCTCTTGGGCGTGACCCCCCAGGACTGGCAGCGGGAGGTGATGTCTGCCGTGGCAAAGGGACAGCGGAGGTGCAGCATCCGCTCTGGGCATGGAGTCGGAAAATCATCTTGTGCCAGTTGGCTCATGATCTGGTTCCTCCTGACAAGGTATCCGGTAAAGATCGTGGTCACAGCACCAACGGCATCGCAGTTGTTCGATGCTCTCTTTGCAGAGTGCAAGCGCTGGATCAAGGAACTCCCCACCCCAATCAAATCGTTGCTGGAGATGAAGTCCGACCGGATTGAGCTGGGTTCTTCTCCGACCGAGGCATTCATCTCAGCCCGAACGAGCAGATCCGAATCCCCAGAATCCCTGGCAGGAGTCCATGCAGATCATGTGTTGCTGGTGGTCGACGAGGCATCTGGAGTACCGGAGTCGGTCTTTGAGGCAGCCTACGGATCGATGTCTGGGAAGGACGCCACAACAATTTTGCTCGGCAACCCCACCCGATCATCAGGGTATTTCTACGAAACGCACACAAGACTGCGGGACAGTTGGTGGACAAAACAGGTCAGTTGCTTGGATTCTCCCCTGGTCTCTCCAGACTTCATCCAAGAGATGGAACTGAAGTACGGTGCCCAGAGCAACGCGATGAAAGTGCGAGTATATGGTGAGTTTCCAACTGCCGAGGACGACACCCTGATCTCTCTGCATGCAGTCGAGCAGGCATCCAAGCGAGTAGTCGAACAACCGGAGGGAACCCCCGTAGTCTGGGGCCTGGATGTCGCACGGTACGGAGATGATGCGAGTGTCCTCTGCATCCGCCAGGGCAGACACCTCATCGAACTGCACAGCTGGAAGAAACTCTCATTGATGGAACTGTCAGGACGGGTGCTGGATCTCCTGAACAGTGCAGACGAACCTCCAGAGGAGATCCTGGTGGACAGTATCGGATTGGGGGCAGGAGTGCTGGACCGACTGCGGGAACTCGACATCAGTGCCAGAGGGGTGAACGTCTCAGAGAGTCCAGCAATGGCAGACCGATATGCCAATCTCCGTGCAGAACTCTGGGACTTGACGAAGCAATGGTTCAGCGAGGAGGTGCAGATCCCGAATGATGACAGTCTGATTGCAGACCTGACGGCCCCACGATACTCGTTCAATTCATCGGGGAAGATGATCGTGGAATCGAAGGCCGAGACCAAGAAACGTCTGGGCAGATCGACAGACTTTGCAGATTCGTTGGTGCTGACCTTTGCGAGTACAGCAGCAGGCGCATCTGGGCAATACCGGAGGAAGAAGAGAGGCCGCAGAAGGAATGTGGGAGGAGTGGTTTGAGTTCCAACTTTTTCCAACCAAATTCCAACTAAATCCCCCAGTAATTTATACATATATATATAGGAGCAATTGGAATGGTCCTTTCTGACGAGAAACTGATGGAATTGATCCACTCTGGCTACATCCCTTCAGATGTCCATTTGGGGCCCTGTTCTGTGGATCTGACTCTTGCCGAGGACTACCTGGTGCCGCACTTGCCGGAAGATCGTCCCTACCTCACAATTACGGAAGACTACCCCCACAAGTTGGCCCCAGTTGAGACCTTTGTTCTTTACCCACAGAAGTTTGTGTTGGCCTCAACGAATGAACTGATCAAGATTCCAGATCACATGTGCGCAGTCGTGCATGGGAGATCGAGTGTGGGACGTCTGGGCATCCAGGTACAGAATGCAGGTTTCATTGATGCTGGATTCACCGGACAGATCACCCTCGAGCTGGTGAACCAATCCAATGCTCCAGTGTTGCTGAAACCCAACATGCGAATCTGCCAACTGGTGATGCACAATCTACATGGACAGTCGAAGAGACCGTACCGAGGGAAGTACCAGGGACAGGTGGGTCCCACTCCATCGCGGATCAAGGAGGACGAAGAATAACACACATTTAACTTGCATCTCCTGCAAAACCTTGCTGCAGTTTCCGGTAATCTGAGTAATCCGAATTATCTGGAGACAGATGGCAATTACTTACCGAAACGAACGGTTTGCTGGGTACAACAAGGCCAAGCGAACCCCCTCCCATCCAAAGAAATCCCATGCGGTGCTTGCCAAGGAAGGAGACACCGTCCGCTTGATCCGCTTTGGACAGCAGGGAGTCCAGGGTGCAGGGTCCAATCCCAAGACTAAGTCGGAGAAGGCCCGTCGAGCATCCTACTATGCCCGTCACAACGCCCAGGGCAAACCGACCTCCAAACTCTCTGCAAAATACTGGTCGCACAAAACAAAATGGTGAAATGAAACCAGGACTCTACGCAAACATCCACGCAAAGAAAAAGAGAATCGCAGCACAGAAAGCTGCAAAGAAGGCAGGCAAAAATGTGAAAGTGGAGAGAATGCGAAAACCTGGATCTGCAGGCGCACCAACGGCAAAGGCATTCAAACAATCCGCAAAAACGGCAAAGAAGAAATAAATGGCTGAATCCCCCACCCCGATGACTGCAGAAGACCTCAAAGCCTGGATTGCTGGCACGATCCAAGACTCTGTGGACCACATTGACGATGAGGTCTCACCAGTCCGTGCCTCTGCATTCCGGTACTACCTCGGTGCCCCGTTCTCTGACAGTGGAGACTCACCTGCAGAAGAAGATGGCAGATCTCAGGTCGTCAGTCGGGAAGTCCATGATGCTGTACACTCGATGCTCCCCTCTTTGATGCGGGTCTTCTTCAGTCATGACAAATCCTGTGAGTTCATCCCACGAGGACCTGAAGATGTCGCAGGTGCCGCACAAGCCACAGAGTTAGTCAGTTGGTATTTGGAACAGAGCAATGCCTACAGTGTCTTTGCAGATGCCATCAAAGATTGTCTGATCAAGGGCGAAGGCATCATCAAGGTTTGGCACGAGACGCAGTACGACATTCAAACACGAGAACTGCAGGGCTTGGACGAGCTGCAGATCGGTCTGTTTGTGCAGGAAGGATATGAGGTTACGTCAAGCGAAGAGTTGGAAGATGCTCCAGGTTTGTATTCGGTCGTGCTGACGAAGCGAACTCCACGGGGCAAGATCCGGCTGGAGTGTCTTCCACCAGAAGAATTTTTGATCAACAGAACAGCTACCTCCTTGGATGATGCCAAGATCGTCGCGCACCGACAACTGCTGAGAGTCGGAGACCTGGTTGAACTCGGCTACCCCTACGAAACGATCATCGAGTACAAAGGATACGAGGATGATTTTAGATCAAACGAAGAATGGAATCTGAGGCACCCGAACTGGCGGGAAGAGGACGACACCGACAGTGACCCTAGCAATCGATTAGTCCAGTACGTTGAGAGTTTCGTGCGTGTCGATGCCGACGGAGATGGAGTGCCGGAACTGCGGAGGATCTGCACGATCGGCAACGCTCATGAGATCATCATGAACGAACCTGTCGATTCTCACCCTTTCCTCTTGATCCGCAAAGATCCCTTACAGCACACCTGGAGAGGCATGTCTCTCTATGATGAACTCGCAGACATCCAACGGATCAAGAGTGCAGTGATGCGGAACATGCTGGACTCTCTGTCTCTGTCCACCAGGCCAAGGATCTCCTATCTGGAATCTGCTGTGGACTGGGAGGATCTGGCGAATGACGAGGTCGGGGCACTGATTCCAATGCGACAGGCAGGCGCAATCCAGATGCTGGAAATGCCCTTTGTCGGAGCAGCCGCATTCCCTTTGTTGCAGTATTTGGATCAAGTCAAGGAGACCCGCACAGGGATCTCCAAGGCATCCCAAGGTCTTGATGCCGAGCATCTCCAGTCCACCACGAGCATTGCCGTTTCAGCAACACAGAAGGCAGCCCAGGCAAGGTTGGAACTGATCGCCCGAAACATTGCCGAGTCTGGTTTCAAACCGTTGTACAAGAGACTGCTGCAGCTCACCTTGTTGCACATGGACCAACCGACCGTCATGAGACTGCGAGGTGAATTCGTCCAGGTCGATCCCCAGAGTTTTGCAGACTACGATGTGCTGATCACCCTCCCACTGGGACGAGGATCTGAAGAAGAGAGACGCCAAGCACTGCTGGGACTGCTGGAGAAACAGGAGATGCTGATTGCCCAGTACGGACCCATGAATCCGATCGTCGGACCAGAACAGTATTACCAGACTTTGCAACGTCTCTTTGCAGATCAAGGACTGGGTGCCGAGGCAGGATCATACCTCCGTCCTCCACAGCAGATGCAAGCTCTCTTGCAACAACAAATGCAGCAAGTGATTGCACAACAGAACGAAGAACCAAAACCCTCACCAGAGGAGATGCTGGCTCAGGCAGAGATCCAGAGGAAACAGCTCGAGGTTGCCCAACGTGCCGAGGAGATGAAACGAGAGGACGACAGGAAGAGGGACGAGATGGAAGCAGAACTCTTCCTCAAATTGAAGGAACTCTCCTTCAAGTACCAGCAACCGATTGATGCCTCCCCACTGCTGGATGCCCTGACCCGAAACCGTGAGCTGGAACGAGTGGACCAGGTGAGACAACAGCAGTTGTACGAACAGCAGTTCCAGGCACCTCAACCCCCACCAGGACAGATGCCCGCATGAGACCTCAGAGGTACGGATCTAGACGAAGAGCAGTACAACAACAACCAGGTCTGCTGGATGACTGGGAACTGCTGGACTATCTGGGTCTAGTTGCTCCCATGATGCCAACTGCCTTGCTTGGAGATCCTTTCAGTCCAATAGAAGCAATGGCAGGAGAAGACTCTGACATCAAACGATATCAACAGAATTATTTTGATATTACTCAAGGCAATCCTGCTCGGTACAAAGACTTGCCTATCTTTAATCCTGCAGATTATCCAGGGAAGACTATTGCTCCAATCAAGGCAGATTTGACGACTGGAGGGAAGACTTACACAGGGATTGACTCATCTAAGATTGACGATCCTGTCCCGATGATGGGTGGCCCTGAGTATGTGGTTGAACCTGGCAGAGAGTCTTTACTATTCCCTGAAGAGGCAATTGCAAACAGTAAAAGCAACACAACCTCTATGTGGGCATCAAGTCCTAAAAAAGCATTGTTAGGAGGGCAAAGTAAATTACCTCCAACAAAAGGAGGTGCTGACTTTGTGACTGTTCATGCACTTAGTCAGGATGCTCATAAATCTAATCAATCATTGATGGACAGCACATTACGGACTGTTGGTGCATATGTCCGAGATGGACGGATTAGTCCTAATGATATTGTAGAATTGAACAAATTGATCCGAGTCCAAGTGCCAGACTTCCCTGGGTTAGAAGACCCCAGTTCATATGAAAAAACGGGACAGATGACCTTTGACCAACGTGCAAAAATTTTGAACATTTTGGCAAAACCAGGTGCTGAGAAATACAACGTTCCGCCAATTTCAAAAATTTTAAATGAAACTCGAAGTGCGGAATTTCATGGAACTAGAAAGAATCAACCGATGCTTGTCTTGAAACCACATCGAGACGCACAAGGCAACTTGATTCCTTTACGATTAGGTCGAGACACAGAGGCACTGCACAACTCTTACGGTAAGGGGTTCGCAGGCGAGGTCGTTGGACGATTTGCAGCACCCGTTGCTCCAGATGCCTTGTATCCAGATTTTTATCGAGAAAAACGATCTGCAGGTAAACTAGACAAAAATATTGATTGGGAATTGGCCGACAGGTCTCAACCTGTTCAGACGATCAATCAAGAAGTGATCAGTAGAACAAGAGCAACACCTTATCAATATATACGCTCACCACGACAAGCAGAGTTGGCAATTGAGGCAGGTCTAGGAAAATTCCGAGATTCAAAGGCCAAGGTAGATGATGGAGGAGTTTCTCCTGCAGATTTTTCTCGCCAGTTGCGATCTTCTCCAGCATCTGCGGCACTAACACAATATTCAGAGAAGGATCTGAATAAAAAAATAAAATCTGGGGAGATGGAACTTTTCCAATTAGGCAAGGATTCTAAAATTGGATTCGGTCTGCAGTATGGTCAAAGTTATTTAAATGATTACGGTTTTGATTCTCCGGTTTTGTCTTCTGACGATGTGCGGATTGTTTCTGTGTTCAACAACGAACCTGGGGCAAGTGGGGTAGGAGGACCAGGCACAATGTTAAAGGCGTTGTCAAAAGGTGGGAATGTCCTTGATGCCTATGCAGTCCCAACACCAGAGAACCCGTCAGGGTTCCTTCCTAAAGTTTATGAAAAGTTTGGATTTTCTGAAGTTGGCAGAATCCCATTTAGTCGAGAATTTTTCATTGAGGACATGGAGAAAGCTGGAAAAAATGGGAAACAAGCGTATAATGATTTAGTAGAATTTTGGTTAAGCACTGGCTGGAATCCCACAATGGGAGAACCAGACATTGTGATCATGAAATATACTGGAGATCCAGATGTTAGATCAAACCCAGTCCGAGAATTTTTTGAACAGGGTCGTCTCGGTGTTAGGTCTGGAAGAACAAGGATCAACACCGCAGCAGTGGCGAGTGTTGGTGGACGAGTTGGAGGATTTGCTGGAGACACGGTCACCGGATCAAATATCCGACCAGATGATCCAAGGATCATGGAAGGTCGCAACCCACCTGCATCCCGTGGACGGTTCCCTGCGTTATTAGATGAGATCATTAACCTCTCCAATCAAGATGTTTACAATCTTGGCCTAGATAAGTACGACGTTAAAGCCCTTAGAAACAAATTAACTTCCTTGCTTTTTTAACTAAAAAGGCAGGGATTTTTGCGTTCAAAATTTAAGGAACCCATGCCCAACCCGATGAAATTCAAACCCTGTCCCACCTGCCCAGCACCAAAGGTCTGTGCAAAACTCGGCAGGTGTATCAAACAACAGAAAGGCAGAAGATGAGTGACCCTACAATACGCATAGGTGATGCTGCCAAGAAAATCCTGCAGGAAGATGCCGTGAGGCAAGCATTTGACGATCTCAAGTCTGGCCTAGTCCAGCAATGGATTTCCGGTAAGACTGCAGAAGATCGAGAGCACTGCTGGTATGCGTATCATGCCGCAACCAACCTGCAGAACGAACTGAACGCCCAGGTCCAGCGGAGTATCCGCAGGAAGAAACAAACCAAAACAGAGGAGTGATTTAGATGAGTGAATATGCGGATTCCGTGAATGTCCCAGCAGAGACTGACGGAGCACCCCAGACCCCTGATATGTTGGTAGCTGACAAGTTCGATGATTTACTTGGCACTCGACCAAACCCGCAGACCGAAGAAGTTGACGAACCTCAAGACGAGTACGAAGACGATGTACAAGACACACAAGAAGAAGAACAAGAAGAAGTAGAGGTCCAAGCAGAACCTGAACTCTACAAAGTAATCATTGATGGGGAGGAGGTCGAGGTCTCCCTCGATGAGCTGCAGAAGGGATACAGCAGACAGAGTGACTATACCCGCAAGACCCAGCAACTCGCACAGCAAAGAAAAGAGGCCGAGGCACTGCAACAGGACTATGCTCAACGGGTTCAGCAACTCAATCAGTTTGCCCAACAGATTCAGCAGCAACCGGACATCCCAGAACCTGCTTGGACTGCAGATCCACAAGCCTGGGAACGTCTGCGACACGAAGATCCAGTTCAGTTTGTGCTTGAAAAGGATGCAGCACGGGACCGACAGTTGGCACGACAGGAACGTGCCCAGCAGATGCAGTACCTGCAATCAGAACAACAGCAGTTGCAACAGCAACAGTTTGCCCAGCATCTCGAAACCGAACGACAGAATCTGTTGGAGTTGATTCCAGCATGGACCGATAAAGAGACCGCAAAGACCGAGAAGGCCGAGATCCGTAAGTTTGCTCAAGAGAAATTTGGTCTGACCGAGCAAGACCTCTCTGCAGCATACGACTCCCGCCTTGTCGCAATTTTGTACTCAGCCTGGCAAGCGAACAAGACTACCTCGCAGGCCAAGCAACAACTGAAGAAGAGTCCTGAATCGACTGTGAAAACAGCACCGAAGATGGGCCGGAATTTTACCCCAACCGATGAAGGTGCATCACGACTCAAAAAGTCAATGCAACGCCTACAGAAGTCTGGGAAGAACCAAGACGCAGTTGCAGTGTTTGATGCGTTATTGCGTTGAACCTGCAAATTTTTTTGCCCAATATGGGTAATCTAGATTATTGGAGTAAGTCACAATGGCACTTCTAACGAATGCCTCCACCTCGTATGACATTAAGGCGTCGGGAACCGAGGAGGATGTAATTGATATTAAAGAGATTGTTTATAACATCTCTCCCACTGAGACCCCATTCGTCAACAGTGTAGGGACCCGCAACGTCTCAAACACCGTCTTTGAGTGGATCACAGAAGAGTTGTCCGCAACCTCAACCACAACCGACCTGGAAGGGGATGCCATCAGTGCAGCAGCAGCCTCACTGACCACCCGAAACAGCAACGTCTGCCAAATCATGTCGAGGGCAGTAGCTGTGACAGGGACTCAGTCTGCGATCAAACTCTACGGTGAACGACTTGCCGCTTAACTAGGGAACTAGTTATGAAAAACTCCGTGAATTGCTGGGAAGTCCAGACCGGACAATCAGCAGCCAAGCCCAGAAATGGGAAGGTTCAACGACTAGCCGAAAGGCGTACACTCAAGCGAGTGGAAGTGCGGAGCACCCTGATCGGGTGAAGATATAGTCTGAACTGCCTGGGAACAGGTAGCAGTCCCGAATGGGACGGGTCAGGGAGTAGCGAACCTGATTGAACATATTGAAGACATCGCAGATGGCCCATCAGATGGCAAGACGCACCAAGGAACTCAAGCGCAGTGTCGAAGCGGCACTCTTGAGCAACCAGGCCCGCAACAATGGTGCTGCGGCAACAGCCCGAACGAGTGCAATGATTGGTGCCTGGTTGGACACCAACACCGACTTTGATGGTGGTGGTGCAGATCCGGTGACTCCAGGCTCAACAGCCCGAACGGACTCTGGAGTTCAGCGAGCATTGACT
>Ga0208645_1001733_pt1 | contig 18452 bp, 24 predicted proteins | sample VirMetDEL_Sep_01_FD_184519 | JGI IMG/M metagenome (GOLD analysis project Ga0208645, IMG submission 184519) | Aqueous microbial communities from the Delaware River and Bay under freshwater to marine salinity gradient to study organic matter... | ecosystem: Environmental > Aquatic > Marine >... | reverse complement strand
CACATTCGATCACCTAGCGCAAGAATTAACCTACTCGGGCAGCTATGAGCCAAGCGATCCCAGCTTCGACCCCGAGCCCGGTCTCCCCGGCAGTAGCGGCGCCCCAGGCGGCTCCCTCCCCGGAAATGGGCTCAACCGCTTACCCGCAGTGGGTGGCGCAAACCTCTACCCCGGCGGTAGCTTCGGCAACTACAGCCCAAGCGCCGTCGCCGGCACAACTGGCTACGGCCCCTTCTACCAACAGCCAGTACAACCAGTTTCCGTCCGCCTCCTCCCCGAGCAATCCGTGGGAGGCGGCATTGGGCAGCCTGGACAGGATCGTTTCTCGGATCTCCCCGTCCCTCAGCCAGACAGCACAGTCGCCGCAGCTCCAAATGGAGCAGCCGGCTATTCAACCGAGCAATCTGACTTCACAGGTCCAACAGCCTTGGGCGTACCAAGCGCCTACGGCTCAGCCGACCTACTCCAGCAACGTATCTACGACCCCAACTTCCTCTCCGACTTCTACGGCGCAGGCGCCGCAGTTAAGCGAGGCAAGCGCAGCCGTCGTTAATCACTTCGGTCTAGAAGCTCCCGCAATTCTGAACCAGTACTCCACCACGCTTGAAGATGCGCTGATTCAGCAGCATCAAGTCCTGGAACAGATTGCAACCCGTGGGATGGCAATGGAGCACATCCTGACTGATCCTGATCAGCTTGCTGACTACACCAATCGGTTCTTCACTGAGGTGTATCCCACCGAGGATCAACAAGCCGCTGCGGAAACCGCCGCTGTTCAACAGCCTCAACAGCAGGCTTACCGCCCCAACTACGATCAGGTTCCGGCTGTCCCCGCTAACGCAACCGCCGGCATGCCTGCTCAAGACCCTGATACTGCTTGGCAGCAGTTCGGCCAGGTGATGTCTCAGTCTCCTGATCAAGCTTGGCGCGTTCTGAGCTCTATGCCCCCCGAAGCTCTGCGTTCCAAGCTCTTGTTCCTGGACGGCAACTGATGTACACTGCCCTCGGAGTTCTGTGACGAGGCTCCGGGTGTAAGGGACGAGCCCTCGCGTATGCGGGGGTTTTTTGTTGGTAGACTCGATTAGCGACTTTTAAAGGTATGCCGTTCCGGTCAGAGGCTCAAAGACGCAAGTTTTACGCGATGTCTGAGCGGGGCGAAATATCTAAAGCAAAAGTCGCTGAGTACGAACGTAAGACAAAAGGCGATCTGCCTGAGCGCGTGGGCAAACGCAAGGAAGCCAAGCGGAAGGCAGTAAAATACAAGGAAAGCAAAGGTAGCTAATCCATGCCTAATCCCCTTGAGCGCCGCCGCAGCGGTGAAAGTGCTGAAGTCACGCAGCTGAAAAAAGAGCTGGAGGAGCTGAAGGCGAATTACGCACGTGACGTGACACTGATTTCGGCGGACATTCGAGAGATCGCAGCTCGCGTGAACGCTTCGGGCACTTCGACCCCCGCTTAGAATTAAGGCAGCTAAGCTGCTGTAATGTATATTCCGTACAGGAATTACAAATACGATACAGGCCCTCATCAGGTTCAAACTGGACCTGAATCTGAGGGCTTTGTCGTTGTAAGTTCGGGTATTAACGATACCGGCGCAGATGTCGGTCGGATTGTCACTGGTTCGCCAAGTTATGCGGGGTTGTACTCGACCAACTGGCGTCAGGTTCCGGTTGCGGTTTCTGGATACTGGAACGACTACCGAAATTCAAACTACGAGCCGAGCGGCGTCCTGAGTTCGTACGACGGGTATCGACCCGTTACTGTGGACACCGTGGCTGGTGTAAAGACCAGTACGTTTACAGGTCCGGACTATGGTGTTCGGGATGCTGGAAAATATACATATTTTGGAGGCGCTGCTCCGGACAGTCAAAACTATACGCCGTATGACACTCCGGGCGGTAACACGAGTGCGGAAGGTATTACGGGCGGCGGGGTTACCCACGGTCGCTATGAGGGCGGCATCCTGACGAACATTCTGGGTTCGCAGGGCACGGCCAATCGATCTGAGTGGGTTTACAACCCTCCTGTTTACTGCAAGACATACACAGAGACTCTGAGGACTCGCGAGCCGGGTCTAATGGGACCTGCGTTCCGGTATGTGTACCGAGGCGGTGCGGCTAAATATGTGTCTAACTACGGCTCTGTTTACTACCAACTGCCAGAGAGCGTACGAAATTTGTATCGCAAATCGGGATAACGCTAAAAATGAGACAGAAAGACTTTTGTTCTGGTTCTTCTGTAGTTAGATTACGTATGTAGTTCTTCGGAGGTTGACGCTTTGTTCGTCGTTAGGCGCTCATAGGTCGTGAGGCTTATGTAGTAATCGGGTGAATTGCTGGAACCCTTCCTCTAGCACAAACAGATCAGGCAATCCTGAGAACCTTGACAATTTAACCCCGGTCAGTGAACCGGATAAGTATTTAGATCCGACAAGTGCGGTCGGGTCGAGGGAATCAGCAGCGAAGCCGCATGGGAACATGCGGAACGTTCAGAGACTAGGCAAAGTAATCCAGACCGGAAGAAATGCCCACGAGCGCCCGAAAAGTCTGTATGCGTTACAGACTTTATGAGATAGTCCGAGCTGCATCGATGGTAAAGATGCAGAACTAGAGGATAAAGAGCCTCTAGGGTAACAAAACTGCGACAATGATTTTCCGAAGCTGCTCGGTGCTGAACTCTACCGGCCGCATCCTGCGTACGTTGTAGAAATGGCAGCTGAACCTGTGGTCGTTCATGACTTCAGTAAGCAGCCAGGTCAGACTGTGCAGCTGGATAGATATCGGTTCTAGACTATAACCCTGGAACCCTAAGGTGAAAGCCTTAGTTTAAAAACTCCGTGAATTGCTGGAAGCCCTTCAATGCGTTTAGTACGGGTAATCAGCAGCCAAGCTAGATGGTAACATCTAGAAGGTTCAGAGCATAGGCTATGGAGTCCTTCTGGGACGGTAAAAGCCCAAGAGCGCGGAGCCCCAAACGTAACCAGCCGTGGGTGATGATGTATGCCGATCTTACAGGATGATAAACTGTAAGAACTAGAGGATAAAAAACCTCTAGGATAACAGACGGGGGTAACCCTGGATCTAAAGAGTCCCGTGAACGCACTGCGGAGCAGACCATCGGTACTGCTAACAGCCGCAACATCGTCGTTGGCGCCTTCTGAGAGTAATCTCAGTTGTGAATCGGGTGAATTGCTGGAAGCCCTCCTGTACACTGGGTAATCAGCAGCCAAGCCCTTCGGTGACGAAGGGAAGGTTCAGAGACTACGATTGCAAGCCACGCTATGCTGAGCGAATTACAGTTTTTTAAAAGCGTTTGTGTCGGAGACGGCTGTTTGAGCCTCAAAAAGCGCAAGCGAAAGTCAGACGGGTTTATGTCCTCGTGGGTTTATTTTCAAATGTCCCACTGTTTGCGTCAGACTCCCTGGCTGCTTTATAAAGCTGATAAATTTGCTTCCCTTCTCGGTAGACGACCTGTAATCTACGGTCCGTACAAACATACACTTCCTGACGGAAGATTTACTCTGCAGTATCGATATACCGTATCTGCAGAGAAACAGTTAAGACCTGTTTATGACAGTTTGTACGCTAATGGGGATAAAAAAGTAACTCACGACTTTTTATCCGATCTTGATTGCGAGTCGTTGGCTATCCTTTGGCAGGACGACGGAGGTATCTATGAAGAAGATGGATACTTACACGGAGTCCTCAGTCTGAATTTAGTAAGCATTTTGGATGCTACTTTGTTCATTGACTGGATTTTTGGTTTGACCAAAGCCCTAGGAACTGTTCGTTTAGATCACAATGGCCGGTTTTCTATTCGTTTTTCATTAAGCGAACTTTCGAAATTGGTTCCTTGTATCGAACAGTACGTCATTCCGGAATTAGCGTATAAAGTTTGCCTGGACGCCTCTAAGAGACGTTTAGCGAGTCTTCCAAAGTTTGTTTTGGAAGACGATAAGATCGCACGAGCGCCCGAGCTCCTCGATAAGTTCTTTGAGGAGTATGATCTAGTCCGACCTACATCGATGGTAAAGATGTAGAACTAGAGGATAAAGAGCCTCTAGGGTAACAAAGTGCAAAGACAAGGTTCTTGTGACCTTACGGGAATACACGGGTCCCGCAGATCCTAGCGATCCTACTCAGCCCAGCACGTTCAAAATTGCACGTGAGACACTGATTACCGCTCAGCGTCTTCTGCTGGATACTGGTAATCTGACTGCTTTCCATCAATCCATTGGGTCTCTGACTCTTCTGGATGACTATCGCCGCTGGCGTGATCGGGTGTTCATTAATGAACTCCTGAAAGCAGTTTCTAAAGGCCAGGCTTCCGACTCCCAAGGTGGTTATTACTATCCTGGCGATCTCGCCGTCGGTGCCCTGACCTACACCAACGCCGAACAAGCTAAGTTCGACGTTAAGGACGACCTGCTCCGCGTGGTTAAATCCATGCGTAAGCGGAACGTGCCTACCTATCAGGACGGCTTCTATCGCTGCGTTTGCGATCCTACCTTCCTGATGCACCTGCGTCAGAACAGCGATTTCCGCGAGGTCGCTCGTTATCCTGGCAACGGGCAGATCAACCCCCTCATGTCCGGTATGCAGCCCAACGCTGCTATCTACATGGGTCAGGGCTTTGGTCAAGCAACGTTCGTGGCCGGCGAACCGATCATGCCGACAGGATTTGTCTTTGAAGGCGTGCGGTTCTTCGAATCCACTAACATGCCCTCTCAGTCCCAGACTGCCACCATCGGCGGTAGCTCTGCTTCTTACGAGAGTGCAATCGGTATGTTCTTCGGTCCCCAGAGCGTAGGCGTCGGTATCGGCGGCAACAACGCTCAGGTGCTGCTGAACAACAATGACGATTTCAGCCGTTTCATCATGATGATTTGGAGCCTGTACGCAGGTTTCGAACTCCTGAACGCTGATTTCGCCACCATCGCGTACTCCTTTAACGCTTGAGGAGGTAACTAACGATGGCAATCAACTCCAACCAGCTCCAAGTTGCCAAGATTTATCCTGGTAACTACACCAACGTTCTTCGTTACTGGCACGAAGAGAAGTCCATTCCCAACATCAGTGAGAATGGCACTGCGGAAACCCTGACCAACCAGCCTGTCGGCGGTCCGGTCGGCGTGGTGTTCCGTCCCGGCTGGATTGCTCAACAGGCGATCGGTTACGTTGACCTGTCTTATCAGGCCAACGGTTCCGTCAACCAGCTTGAGTACTACGCTCAGCCTTATGGTTCCGGTCTGAACGGCTCTAACCAAGCCTTCAGCACCGCCAACGTGATTATCCCTTCGCCGGATTATCACAAGGATGTCCGCACGGACATCGCAGACGGTATCAAAGTGCCTGCTGGTGCTTATGTGTATCGTGCTTCTCTGCGTGTCGACGGCGGCGACGTGATCAGCAGCGGTGTGGGTGGTGGCAGCGCCACGCCTCAACTGTCTCTGGTTCCCGCTCTCAGCCAAGGCATCCGCGACGACGGCACCGTGGTGTCCGGTCAGTTCGCTGTGTCGGTTACCGGCTCCAGCAGCCGCATTGAGAACGGCAGCACTGCTTCGGTGAACATCATCGATTCCAGCAAGCTGTCTGCTCTGAGTGCTGAAACCACCTGGAAACTGTCCGCTACCGCTGATCTCGGCGGCGTGGCGGCTTCCGGTCTGGCTCTGGCTTCCGGCACCTTCGATCCTCGCGCCGCTGCTGGCAAGCTGTCCGGTAAGGACAAAGCTCTGGCCATCTGCGAACTGTGCTGGATCGTGCCTGATGCTCCGCCGAAGCGCGACGATGTGGTTCTCCAGCCTGCCGGCGTGGTGGAATCTTCGCTCTACACTTCGACGAGCCCTTCCTGATATAATTCAGGCGGCTAGTGCAATTAACCCCTCCTTCGGGAGGGGTTTTTATTAGGGGAGCATTTGCATCATGCTCGACGTCGGCAAAGGCGTCTGGATCTTTCGCAGTCGGTCCCGAGCTTCTTGCATCAGACGAGCTTTTTCCGCATCGACTTGTCCTTCGACGATTTGCTCAACCAGTTGTTCTGTATACATGCTGGGGTTGATTGTGCGAGCCCTGGCGTTGATGTTCCGTATTGTCTCGTTCTCACTCAAACCGGGCTGACCCAAGGCTCTCAGCAGGCCAGGATCCGTGGCCATTTGAGCTAGCTGGGGGATTGTCTCCACGCCGCCGAGCAATAACGAGTTACCGATTTCCGCTGCCGTGTTCAGTACTGCTGTCTTCTCTTTTTTCGGCGATTCCTTCTCCGACATCATCAGTTCGACCGGAAGTCCGAAGCCTACGTCTGGAGCTACCGCATACACGTTCTGCAGTATTCGTCGTACTGCTGGAACTTGCTGAGCGAACCTGAATAGATTTAATGGGTTCGGCATCGTAGTTGGTCTTTTTTACATTCTAACTTTGTCCTATACTGCGCGGAAGTCGTATCGCCATGATGACCGCTACCGTGACCGAACAAGATGTGACTTACACCCCTAGCGGGGTTAAAGTAGATATTCTCAGTACTCACGATGACGGTGAGTACTTTATGGTGCGCTCAAAAACCACAGGTAAAGTTTTTTTTGCGCACAAGAATCAAATCGAGCAGAAAACAGCCGAAGGTAAAGACGGCAAAGGGCAAGCAAAACTTGTTAAGGCGCGGCGAGGTCGGCAAGTTGTTAAGCCTCAGGTTCCTGCGCCAAATCGTTTCAACCTAAACGCAGCTACCCCCGAGCTTTTGACTCAGATCCTTCCCGGCGTGGGCTTGAAGACCGCTAACGAAATCATCGAGCTGCGGATGTCCCTTCCCGGTGAGCGGTTTACAAAGTTGGAACAGCTGCGCCAAATCAAGCACATCAACTGGGACGAAATTCTTAGTGATTCGATCTACGTCGAGTGATTTCGGTTCTAGATAAATAAGGATTACAATATAGATACTGTAGGCGTCGGTAGTTGTGGCTCAACTTACGCAGCAAGAGTTAGAACAGCTGCAAAGCTACTTAGCTCAACAGGGTGTTGTATTTCAGCCTGATACTACTGACGCTACTAAAAGAGAAGTTGTTTACGCTGCTGTTAATCAGCTAACACGTAATCCTGCGCAGGTTTTTGGTTACAGACTTGATGATTTTAACTTTAGTAGAGTTTGTTATCATTTAGGGTATTCGATCGCTACTGTACCTGCCGGTGATTACGCCAGGTTGCTTGAAGCATGTAATAGCATACCCAGTGAATTCTATTTTGATAAAATCGTTCAGCAGATTGAGCGCTGCGAGGAAGCTGAGCGCTTAACAGAGCTTGCCACGGGGAGAGCCACAAACAGGCAAGAAACAATTCTTGGCGATGTGAATCGCTCAATCAATATTCAGGACAAAACTGAAGTAGCGAAAGTTTGGAGGCAAAATTATCTGTACGAAACAGGGCGTTTAGCCGAAATGCTTTACGTGGCAAACTATAAAGATCCTGTAGCTTCGAGGTATCGCTTTGAACGCAGTGGCGCTGAATTCATTCAGGCTATTCCTGGACCTCCTGATGTGTCTCGTGCGGACCGACTGTATTTCTACGCTGATTGGCGCTAATATGTACTCAGGTTAGGTTTCTAGGATGTCCCAAAGCGCGAACGAAAAGTTAATTAGAGCTTTGGTCGAAGGCGGCCTTCGGATGATCAATAATATGATCCCTCCGGCCCCTGTATCCTCCGGAGCCCGCCGTGGTGCTGCCCGCGTGGCACCTGTAAGTGGTCCTACCACGCAGCTACGTCTTCCTTTGACTCAACCGGGTCGAGGTGCTCAGGTTTATTCACCGCGAAAATCCGCTGGGCCTGAGGTTACTGAAACCATTCAAAGCACACAGCGCAGTCTGCCTGCTGAAACGTCAGCTACAAGGAATCAGCGACTTCTTCAGCAAGCTCAAGAATCTGGCCTAACCGTTACTCCTCGCGGCACGCTTCGTACGGGGTTTGAATCTCCGGAGTTTTCTGAGTACGTCTTTGATCGTGCTCGTACTCCGCGAACGGTGCGCACGACACCTACAGCTATTACTCGTAGCGAACCTCAAGCGCCTGTGCCTGATTGGGCTTTAGCCGAGCAGCTGCGAATTTCAGATCCCGAAGTTTATCAGGCTGTGCGTTCGATCGCTGAAAGCACAGCACGCGAGCGGGGTGTTCGAGCTGAAGACGTTATGGAGGCTCTGTTGAGCCCTTCCGGAAGTCCGCGTGCAGCAATGCTCGACCAGCTCAGTCAGCCCAGCGAGATGATTCCTTCGACGGGCGGCGGGGTCGGGATGCCTAGCGAGCGTGGCGCCTTGGTACGTTCACCCGGTGGCATGGCGACTGAAGGCCGCATTGAACCGGTCGATGTCTACGAAGTAATCGGTAGTCAGGTCACGCTTCCTCCTGGCGAAGCTGCACGTGCTTTTGCCGGCCGAGGTGGCGTCAACATGATCGACATCAACGAAGCTCTTCGGAACCCTGCGTTTGCTCAAGCTGTCGCTGGTCCGGACGCTGCTCGGGTCGCGCAAGCCGGGACCGCCGCCGCCCGCAACATCCCCTTAGCCCCCGTGGTCGGAGGCGGAATCCTTGGCGGGCTTGGCATTGGAGCTTATATGTCCGGCAGGCAAGATCAAGTTCAGTCTCTTGTTGACGCGACTCAAGCCCCCGGCACTACGATGCTGGGCACCCCGACTGCAACTCCCGACAGCGGAGAAAACCTCCCCGCTGTGACCGGTGATCCGCTGACCCCTCCCCCTCAACCTGTTGCCGGATCGACTAACGCTATTCCGGGAACTGTGAACCCCAGCTCGATGCAGCAACCTGCGTCGACTATGGTTCGGCCTGGTCCTCCAGTTGCGTTTGCTCAGACCACGCCGACCAGAGCTCCTGGCATGGGTGCTCCTGTTGTTCAGCAAATGAACGACACAGATTCCAACTATGTTCAAGCCGCTCAAAATGCGGCTCAGGCTTTACGTCAAGACGCTTCTCAGTACGGTCCCGGTCAAGCCGGTGCGTTTTACGCTGCTCAACAAGCCTACGCCAAAGCTCCCGGTCGAGCCGAAGAAATCATCGGGTCTCTTCGCGGCATGGGCGCTCCTGCTTCGATCGGTATTGAGACGGATGCCGCTTTCGAGAGCTGGGCTAAAGCCAACCCCCAGCTTGCTTATCAGCTTCAGCTCCGCATGCAGCGCCGTGGCCCAAATCAGCAAATGCCTACTGCACAAGGTGCGCAGGTTGGCACTACTCTCGGCACCAATTTCGAGAACAATGCAGCAGGTCAGGCTCGGGCCTCTGCTGAAAATGCAGTCTACGGATCTCAAGGTGCGGCGGACCTAAGTGATGCGCTTCGGCCGCAGTCTTACGCCACGCTGCAGGCACCTCGCAGCGCTATGTACGCCGGTTACTGAGTTTGAGTCATGGCTAACGATTTTTTCAATGCGGCTGTAGATTTGCCTACCGGGTTTTTTCAGAACGGGATTCCCGCGTTTACTAATACTTCGTTCGAAGTCGATCCGATGAGTTCCGCTTTTTACAGCGGATCCGTTTTGGATACAGGCAGCAGCCCAGCTAAACCCGGTGCTGAAAATCCTTTCTCAAACGCGTGGCTTGGCGGCTCGCTTCTGCTCGAAGGAATCGGTAACGCTATTCGTGCGTATCGCGGTATGGACTCGGCGCCTGGCATGGCCGGGTCGATGGTGCAGCAGTACGTTGCGCAACAGCGGGAAGACGATCGCCTCAATAAACTGTTAGAGAAGCTTTCACCTAAAGGGACTTCGGACGCTCTTACGGCGGCTATGGTCACTCCAAGGTTGAAGACAGATAATCCGCTGGGTTCTATCGGCGGCTCGGTTTCGGGGTCTTACTCCTGATTCTTAGTTAACACAGAGCGCACCTATGGCCTCGACAAGTACGAACAAACAACCCGCCCTTGTAGATCGTCCGTTTCTACGCGGCGCACGCATTACTTCTGCTACCACGACTTGCGACCCGACGAATCCGAGTCTTAGCGATTTGATTCAGCTGGTCCGCGTGGGCGATCTGCCGTCGGAAGACGGAGCGCTGGTCGAAGACATCACCATCATCAGCAACGAGGATTACCCTGATAACAGCGGGGTGCGTACTGCCGACGTAGGCATTTATGTCTACATGCCTAATCAGGCTGCACCTTCAACCTCGGCGGCTTTGATGGTCGGTCGATTTGAGGTCGGTCTGAGCGGGTCTACTTTTGGTTACCCGCTTGGTATTCAGCTTCCCGCTGTTATGGCTCCGGTTCCTCGTACCGGCGACACAAATCTGATTGCTCCTATTCAACTAGGCAAAAACGAAGGTTTGTATCTAGAGAAAGGTTACATTCTTTGCGCTGGTTATATCGGTGTTGGTCCGGCAGGTGCCTCCGGTGTTGCAGCATCTGGCGGCCTTAGCCCTTCCGGCATCACGATCCTGGCGCAAGGTGGATTCTATTGATCTGATATGGGACGCCGTAAAGGGTCTGACAATTTCGGATTCAGGTCCTTTAACGCCGGCCCTCAGATCAATAAAGTTCGTGATGTTATTGGGGCGGACCATCCTTCGCACTTAAGTCGTCCGCTTTCGTTCGACCGCAGGTTTCGTCCTGCCACGGGGACTAAGGACTTCAGCGTACTCAGTGATTATGACTACGCGTCCTTGTGGAGTCGTTGGCGTCGTGGTTACGAGCTGTCGATGTACAGCCAGGAAGCTTACGGCGGCTTAACCTACAGCTTTAAATATTACGTTTCGAATACGCCCGGTGTGGGAATTTTCCTACCGGGTATTGCGTTTATGTATCCCACTACGCGTTCTGATATGCGTATGTGGATGGTTGGCATTCGACCAAGAGACTCTTTCAATTTCCTGGACTTCGGCTATTCGGTTGAGAGCGTATCGGATTACGACGACACGACTTATGCCGTCAAGCTGAGTTCGAATTTTGGCGCCCCGATATCTTTTTTTACAGGCGAAGTGTTATCCAACCGTTATACATCCAGCGGCGCAGAGAAGCAATTTGGATACAGTAATTACACCGTCACCGCCGTGGGCTTTAACGGGACGCCGTTAGCGCCCTCGTACGCTCCCATATTCAACACGCTGTTTCTATCTCACGCTCCCAATCAAAGCTGGACAGTTGTCGACTCGAACACACTTGCTGTACCAGCGTCAGGACCTCCGGCGGTCGGTGAGTTTCTGACGACGGAGATGCGTTCGCAGTGCACCTGCCCTGATTTTCTCGGTCGGGAGGGTTTCAATCTGTATAGTCACAGTCTGAAGCGTCGCTACCCGTATACCGGGGTGCTGAATACAGTGCCCGGTCAGTACGACGCTGGTCCGGATCAGGCTCAGCGCATTGTCCCTGCCAACGATAACCCTGGATACGCTCGGTCTTTCGGTTTCATCTACCTGAACGAGATCTATAACATTCCTAGTTACACTTCGTCTGTTTACTCAGATCCAAATCTTTTGTATTTCCAGCCTCGCTGGTGCAAACACATTTATGCGGCGATGTGGGACCTTCAGCGCCGATTCAACCAAAATAACACGACGTCACCGTGGCTACCTCAGCCAAATGACGAACCGATGAACGAATGGTATCGAGAAAAGTTTGACAAAGATTTAGCTAAGCAGGTTTCATTCTTGAAACGCGAACGGGATCTCCGTTGGTGGCAACGGTATTCGCCAGCTAAGGACGATATGCCGACGCACATGATGTACCCTGATATGTATAATATGATGTCTAAAACACTAAACGCAGGAGATATAGACAGCCTTGCAACGCTGCAGGCCCCTAACTTCGAGATGTTTACCCTCGACGAATTTGATCCTTTTGCGCCTATCGATTTCAACAACCTTAATTCTTATGACGGAGGGACATATACCAACGGAAGCAAGACTTCTTCTGCGACGCTTACCTTAGACGGCGGGACTTATACTAACGGCGTTCGTAATCTTCCAGACGGACTGCCGATTAACGGCGGCGTGTACTCCTAATGACATCCACACCTGTAAACTTACTTAGCTTACGTTCTAATCAGAGCGCAGACCGGCCTTTTCCGGCGACGCTGCAGCAGGGTCAACTGGCTGTTTCATACGGCAGCTCTGACCCCGGACTCTACTTTGAAGACTCTGCAGGGAATATTCGAAAGGTCGGCCCTAACCATTACGGAGCAGCTGCGCCGAACACAGGCGCCGTGGGACAGACCGGAAACTCTACGGGCGAAACCTGGGTCGACAGTTCTACCGCGTCGTATTACATGAAGGTCTGGGACGGATCGACTTGGAGAAAGGTCGGTGCTGGTTTTGCGGATTCAGCAAATACGGCTAACTCCGCGACCACAGCTGCTTTATCCTCAGCCAGTATTATTTCTTCGGGTGTAGCTGTAACTTCCAATCTTCCTGCGTCTTCTCCGCAAGGTACCATCATGTACCAAGCGGCAGCACCTTCCGGTCTTTATGTTTATGTTGGCTCCGCGTGGGTTCCGGTCTAATCGCGAAGCGTGCTTTTAATAAACCACGCGGTTTTGAATGAATCTTCAACCAGTTGAGCCGCGTAGTTCTCGACATCGGGAGCCCCCACACTGCGAGCCATTTCAGCCAGCTCTTTAGACTTCATGCCGAAGTCTTCTAGGTTTGTTAGGTAGGTTACAAGCATACCGCGTGTCTCGTAAGATTTGCAGTGCTTGAAGCCTTTGTATGCGCCTAGTAAACCCCTTTGGCACATAGGCATCAGTGTGTCCATCGTTCGGACAAACTCACTGATTTTGTCGAAATGCCCGATTTGGATCTCGTACTCTTTTTTTAGAAATTTGTGAAGGGGGAGAAATAACGGCCCTTCGACGTTTAGATGAATTAGATGTGATTGAATGTAAAGCTGATGCGAGTAGGAGGCCAGAGCCACCAGATTCAGGAGAAGGTCTTGAAGCTGGGGCTCCGGCTCGACCGAAACGACACGCTCTTCAGCCTGCGTGGGAACTAAATCCGACGCCGGAGTAGATGTAAACGCTTCGGTATAAGTCATCGGTGTGCTCAGGCGGCGACTGCTTCGCTCTCGGCGATGTCAGTTTCCACTGTAGCCGAGGAAGCCACGTTGTTCAGGTAGTTCTGCAGCGCTTCTTTGTTGATCCGGTACAGAGATTTAGCACCAGAGGGCTGCAGGTTTACGTAGATGTCACGGGGCCAGCCGCCGGGGTTGTTGGATTCAGTCAGTGCAATGCGCTTACGCACAAAGCCGCTGGAGCAGTTCAGGAATTCTGCAGTCTCAGCGATCGTCAAGAGGGTCTTACCTTCAAACATCTGCCGTGTGAATGAGGGGTGGCTAGAACAGCATAGCGAGCTTCTTGCGCTTTGTACAGGCCGAGCGCACGTTTTACGAAGTCTTTATTTGACTCACGTAGCATACAGTTTTGTACCTAGCGCATATTAAGAATCGGGTGTAGGATAAGAACAGATTTGGGTTGACCTCGATGATCGGTTCCGGCGACGAGATGCAGAACCTGCATTGCGGCCTGACGCTCGAAGACGAGTTCGTACTGACGCAAATCCGAACTAAAGCTAAATCTATATCTAATCGTAGCGATAGAGATCAATTCTTTTGGGTCATGATCTTAAAGTTTATGTGTAAGGAAAGAGCGTATAAAACAGTGATGCAGCAAATTGGTGTAGTTGTAGACACTAATATAGAGTTGTTTGAGGGAATCGATGATTCTGAGAATTCGGTAGACTGATTAAATAGGACGTACGTAGATGGCTTTAGATAACCCGCTGACTCGGCAGTGGCTTGATCTCATCGCGTATGCCGAGGGTACTGATCCCAATCGGAGCGGTCAGGGTTACCGAACACTGTTTGGTGGCGGCCAAATTCAAAGTCTTGATCGTCACCCGGATACTGTCGTTCGCACCAAGACGTTTCCACGGGGGAGTGCCGCTGCCGGTCGGTACCAGTTTATGCCGGGCACCTGGAGCGGAGCCGCAAAGGCGCTTGGACTCAATCGTTTTGGCGAGCAAGAGCAGGATCTCGCTGCGATTTATCTGATGAAGCGACGCGGCGTGGATCCTACCCGCGATCCCGTAACACCCGAGAACATCGCAAAGTTAGCCCCTGAGTGGGCCAGTCTTCCGACTTTAGAAGGCAAAAGTTATTACGGTCAGCCAGTTAAAGGTCTTACTGAGCTTCAGGGATTTTTACAGCGACCTAGCGGAGGGGCACCTTATCAGGTTGATCAAACCGTCGGTACGCCTAAAGTCGAGTTACCTCGTTATGACTTTAAAGGCGCTCTAAAAGATATTGTTACACAATATGCTTTGAGCGGCGGCGGTCAGGTTCAAAGCGGCGACCCTCAAGCGGCTCAGGTTTATCTTCAAGCGGCTAAAGCAATCAAAGCAGATCCGGATAAGTATGGGGAAGAAGGATCTGCTTTAGCAGAGCAATACGCCTACAAAGCCAACGAAGCTATGTATTTAGGAGGATCTGCAGGTGCGAACGATCCTACTAAGTTAGTTATGGATATTTTAGGCGCTAAAATGGCTCAAAAAGCGTTCGATAAGGGTCAGGCATCAAAAAAGACTTCCCTTAATGCTCAGTTAGCTTCTTACTCCCCTTCCGAGACGTCGAGCGTTGACCCTAACGCAGAGTTTATTTCCACGGTCGAGCTTGGTAAGGCTTTGCAGAGGAAGTACGGTTCAGTTGGGTTGCGGATTGGAGAGAACCCCGCATTTGGCCGCGTGGGCAAACACAGTCCAAACTCGCTTCATTATCAAGGACGTGCGCTCGACATCACCGATTGGGGAAAGGGCGATTGGAAAACTCGAACTAAAATGCTCGGAGAGCAGCTTCGTCAAGCTTTACCGGGTGCTGAAATTTTCCACCCCGGTTACGATCCAGTCGGCGGGCATCACGAGCATATTCACTTAGGACTTCCTGAAGGTCGGGTTCCTGTTACACCTCAGTTACTTCAACTCATCGGTTAATTGTTATACTGCATTTAGGATCTTACGTACTATGGGCGCCTCTCCTCAGCAAAAAGCAATGCAGGCCGCGCAGGATTCTGTAGAACGTGCCGTAAAAATTGCCAAAAAAGAAGGGAAGCGGACTGTTGCGGGTCTTGAAAGTAAAGTAGGTGGGTATCGAGACCTTGCTAGTGCTGCTCAACAAGATATTTCAGGCTATTTAGGTGCCGGTCAAACTCCTTCAGAGTATTACAGTCGTATCACAGGTAATTTTGGTGAACTGCCGAGTATGCCTCAACAAATTTCAACGTACCAAGGTCAACTTAATCAAGGAGACTATCCTGTTTTGGGTAGTGCCGCACATCAGCGTTTTGAAGATACTTTAGGTAAAAGCGCAAATATCTATACTCAGTTTGCTCAGCGCGGCGTAAACGAGGTTCAGCCTCGGTTTGCTGGTTTGGCGATGGATCCTGCATTTAATCTTCAGCGAGACCCTGAGGCTATGAAACTAGCGCAAGGAAATCTGAATGAGTCTCAGATTAAGCGCTTGACTACATACAATGTCTGATCAAATAGCTCCAGGTAAACACGAACGAAAGGTTGAATTTCACGCAGAAGCGCCTTTTGCTAAACACGAGTACCGCTTCCGTCAACGAGCAGATATCCGCATGGCGGGATCTGTTTGGGAAGAAAGTTCGCAGGAGCGTGGTCAACGTCTGTCGCGTAGCTATCTAAAAAAGAAAATGCGCGATGTTCCCGTTGGCTTAGGGTTTGGAGAAAGGGACAATTTCGGACCGGATAACAGTTATGACACTAAAAATCCTATTAGATATACACACGCCCGAGAGTACTAAATAAAGAGCTAAACTCTAAAATACGTTTTTCTGTATGTTCTATAGAGGGAAAGTAGTATAAAAAGCCGTATATCTTGTTTGTACTTACCTTAGTAAATTCCTCATCATCTTGGCGGAGCTTGGGGTGTTCTTTCAGGATGCACAACGGCAGATCGAGTCCAACTTTCTGCGCGACTAGAAGGGCCACGTCAGTTGACGTCAGAAAAAGTAGCCCTTCCTCGAACTCTCCAAGTGTGTATTTTCGGAACATCTCCTCCATCCAGACACGCTGAGCGGATTTCGTGAACCGTTTTTTCTTTGTCCAAAGCAATCTATCGGGAGGCTGCTCGACTCCCAGTAGACGTTCCCGTGGTGGATAAAGGTAGACAGATTTAGCTTTCCAAAGTTGTTTTAAGCCTTGGTGCTGAGGAGTGAAATACTTCTGAGCCTGTACCAAGCGATTTGCGTTATCGCTGCTTGCAGGATCTAATTCGATTTGGCCGCCGAAAAACGCGGTTGCGGCGGCCAAGACGTCAATAGGGCTGACGAAATCGACGTCACTAATCGGCATTAGTCACAGCGTCGTCAAGCACCTCATCAATTTTATTTTTATCGAGTACATGGATACTCATACCGTGTATATCTAACATTACAACTACTGGGTCTTTTGAGTCGCTTTCTTTGTCAATAACTGTCAAGAGCTTTTGGAAGAAGGACGCTAAGTCCTTGTTCATCATCTCTTCCGCGAGCGCCATATCAGTTTTTATTTCTTCGACACTCAAATACTGAGATGCTTCAGCATTGCTAGTGTTGAAAAATAACGCACCTTCTCCTTTGTGAGTCTTGAACTCCGTGTACAAGGTGATGATGTCGCCGATAATCATTCGGACAACATTGGACGCCATTCGGCGTTTGGCTTCCCCACCGGCAAACAGGTTTTGCTTAAGCTGAGAGGCTACTTTTTTAAAATCAGGCATTTTTCTGGTATCCGGTGAAATTACTCCAGGCATCCGATAGCACTTTAGCGCTGTCGTAGAGATAGTTACTAGGGTTGTTTTCCGAAGGGTCGAGTTTGCAGAAGTGTCGGCCCTCCACCAAGCCCGATTCGCCCCCTGAAAGAATTCCTTGATGAATCAGCTTGTCGACCTTAATGGAAGGAATACCCAATCGTTCAGCTAGCGCACGTTTCGTTATGAACGCCGTGGTTACGCCGCCGGATTTGCTGTTTGCAAGAGTCTGTAATGAAGTGTCAATGCTCCTTAGGATCCTAAGCATTTCGTTGGTTTGAGTCTGTTGATCTGGCATTAGTTACGATTTTTAGATTGATAGGGGAGCCGCCGGATCACCTGACGTCAGGCAACCTAGTTCGCTCACCGCAAAAGGGAAAAGGCTAAAACCTTTTGCACTCCCCTGGTGCCCCTGAAGGCCTTTCTTTCTACAGAGGCACAGGCAGTCTACAGGAGCTTTTCGAGCTGCACCACAAAATCGTCAGGTTCGTCAATAAGCAGTTGGATGACCCGGTTCAGCTTGGAGGTTTCGTCGGGTTTCGAACGTTCATTCAGGATAAGCCAGTAGTTGTAGGCGTTCAGAAGGCACAGATGAGTCTGTTTTGCCCGCAGAGCCTGACTGCGCCATTTATCAAACTCGAAGGCACTCCCGTGGCGGGAACTGCCGGTGCGAAACTCCAGCTCACGAATCTCGATCTGAAGCTCGATATCCTTAATTGTGTACTGTAACGAACTGATTTTGGCCCGACATTCGGCGTCGGTCCGAGGTTCCTCGTTATCGGTGTAAATCCAGCTGGGCAGACTGTCGATGATGTAATCGGAGCGCCATAGCACCGGTTTAGTTTGAACTTCTGCGAGACTCATCCTGAAAAAAGGTATCAATGAGGGTCTGGTATGTCCCGTTAGTGCAGTAGAGAACGTGTTGTTCGAATTTGATCTTTTTAACTAAATCCAGTCCGAGCAAACGTCTGAGCCAAGGCAGAAGCGAATTCTTCGAAGTTCCGAGCGCTTCCGCTAAATCTTTGGCAGCTAACGGTTGCTCGGATTGTAACACTTCTATCAAATCGCGATGGCTTCTAATCGCGGCGACTCGTTTCTGATTTTTGAGATAGTTCTGACTGAAATACTGGTTCCGTGACGCATCTCCAAGAGCTCTTGAATCGCTTTGTTTGTCATGTTGCGTTTGGCCCATTTTAAAATGTCAGTGTGCATCTCAGAGCTTACCTTTTTGGCCGGGCTGGCCGCCAGGTGCATGTGATGCGGATTCAGACAGTTTGCGTCGCCGCACTTCATCAACACTTTATCCTTGCTCGTCAAGTCGACCGCATGGAATTTGGCGTAGATAAAGCGCCGTGGACGCATCAGAGTCCCGTCCGCGACATCGACGAGTCGCTTGGGCAGGACTGAAGCATACAGGTGTTCGGTCGGATCGATCACGTAACGGTGCTGAGCGAGCCAGTATTGGAAACGATCAGACGCAGAGACCCCTGAGCCCTGCTTGAGCTCGTTGGTGCAGATCGGGCAGGCGAAAGAAGCCGCAAGCTTGCAGCGACGGTCGTAGTCGTCCCGATGCAGGGCTACCGAAGGGTGTCGGCGGCACTGGCAAGTCGCGACCACGCTGTCGCCGTGGTGGGCGATACGGAGGTAATCGAGCTGTTCGATCCGATCTGGAGTC
>Ga0208645_1001732_pt1 | contig 18453 bp, 30 predicted proteins | sample VirMetDEL_Sep_01_FD_184519 | JGI IMG/M metagenome (GOLD analysis project Ga0208645, IMG submission 184519) | Aqueous microbial communities from the Delaware River and Bay under freshwater to marine salinity gradient to study organic matter... | ecosystem: Environmental > Aquatic > Marine >... | reverse complement strand
ATCTAAATATAGTCTGAAGTCTGTATAAAAACTCAACACCGGCGGTACACCTGCCGTATACCCATATGATGTTAAAGTAATATAATGCCATTCGTTTGGGGTTACCAAATTACTATCACTACTGAACTGTATTGTACTACTATCAGAATAAAACTTAATTTGATAATTACTATCTGTGGTGTTACTTGTTAGTGCTAATGTTCCTTTTCTACCTATTGAAGTTCCATAACTATATAATGCTTGTACTCTATTTGAACCGCTGACGGTATTTAACTTTACCCATACTCCTACTGAATTAGTACTAAGATTAGTAAAACTCATAGAAAAATTTTTGTCATTTAGTTCTAAACAACCTTCTCCATCGTTAGTAATATATAAAGGTTGAAAACTAGGACTACTATATGTTATTTGTTCTCCATTACCTGAGATATCGTTCCATTCATTATTAACTCCACCAATTATAAATCCATCCTTAAAGTTATATGAGTACGGTTTGATGCTAGCATCAAATAAAAACTTTAAATTATCTGTTACAATAGGTTCATAGTCCCTGTTTACAACGGCTAAATCGGTTTGTAAAGTTATCCAGTTAAGCGCGTTATATATTTCCGTATATGAATTACCTGAACGTTTATTAACTTCATTTATTAGCGATGTATCGTTTCCAAAAACTCTTATCGAAGGTCCTTGGGTTACCTTATCTTCGTATAATGTATACCCTCCACTCGGAGGTGTTATACCATTCCAAAACCCTGTAGATTCGGTAGGTCCTTTTTCAACATCACCAACACCTATCCTAAATTTATTTGCGGATATTGTGTTTGATTGTGGTAATAAATTATATTTAATCGTATTTGGCATTTTAATCTCTTTGTTTACTATCTGTATAATTGCGTCCTTCTACCCACCCGTATTCCCTAAGTATATTTTTCATTTCTCTCTCAATTTCTCCTTGCGTATTCCAGCTGTAACAAGGATAATTATCTCTCCATCTTGGATATATTTGTACTTCTTTAGTATATCTACTTCTAACACGGAAAACAATACTATGTATGCAATTACGGGTGTCGATGTCTTTTATACGTTTTCTAATTTCTTTTTTAAATACTTTTTTTATGTAGTCGTCTATACCACTTATTGTTGCACTACTTATATTAATATTTGCCTCATTAGGGAAATATCTTTTAAAAAATTGATTCAGTCTATCAGTCGCTCTATTTACTACACGGTTCCAATTATCATTTGTCTGAAGGGCTTTTTCCAAATCGATATATGGTATTACTTCGTGATAACCTCTTCTGTCTTGATTTTTAGAGTCAGGAAAACTAAATGATAACCATTCAGGGTATAAACTTGGGTTTTGTCTTTTATCCATTACAAGAAACGCAGCAGCGTAGTTAAAAGCTGTGTCAGCGATTTTACTCCTTTCTCTATTTGCAATATCATAAACTTTTCGGTTAGCCTCGTTATATTGTTTTTGTAATTCATCATACTTTTCTTTACTCATCTTACGATTTGTGGTGCGATGTCGATATACCTCTTCATCCCATCTCCAACGATAAGAATGTAACCTATCTCTAAGTTTTCTAGACCTCTTTTCAAGACGGTCAATATAATCTTGGTTCACCTTAAGAACCGGCATTTCATTTAACTGTTCAGACATTACAGAACTTACTTATTTCATTTTTTAAATCTGTAAGGTCATCAGGAGTTTGCATACTACCATTATATGCTACAAATCCATTATCACTCTTCAATTCATCTGAAGAACAATTATATATTACATTATATTCTCTTTTATCTCCGTAAATCTCTTGTAGTGTAAGTTTAATTGTATTACCTTCTCCTACAATATCTTCAGCTTGATTTGAAATAATCGTAAAATGTCCTGGTCCATCAACTTCTTTACTTGCTCTATTAATATCTTCTTCAAAACCAATATAATATGTATTTTTACGAAGAATTATAGCTTTTTCTTCCCCACTTTTGACTCCACCAAAAAAAGCATCTATAAACCCTTGTTCGTTAAGGTTATATAAACCCCTAATTTCATTTTTTTCAGACTCTGTTATTGTAAACTTCATATTAATAAATATTATAAACATTAGAAACGGCTTTTATAATACAATAACAAATTTTTTACACTAAAACCGACTATTTTACATAATTATCACCTATATTTATAAAAAAAAGATATGGAACTACTTTATGAATTTAGAGATGAATTGATGAAACATAAAATTGACGGATTTGCTCAATTTACCTTGAAAAAGGGTGGTAAATGGATAGATGTCAATAAATTAATTGAAGAAATTGATAATTTAAGGGTTTGTCAGTGTCCCCCGACCGAAAATAACGATTAAATCACAGTTTCATCGACAACTGACCACACTTTTATGGTTAAATCACCTCTTAAAAGTGCTGCAATCAGCCTTCCCATACCCCAATAGAGCTCTCCGTTAACCATTGTTGACGGTTCTGCAGTTTCTGGGTCATAATTAGCATATTCTTCGTATCTTTCAGGGTTTTGGTCGAAGATTTCACCTGATTTTAGACCAAATTTACGTCCAACTTCGGTATCTGAGATGTGTTCTACGTCTTCTAACTCTAATCTATACCTTGGATTGGTCTTAATCATCTCCATAACGTGTCTTGGAGTCCTCCCGATGGCTTCTTTTACTGATTTTGTTTGTAAAAGGTTTAATAAATTCATAGTTATTGGATAATTTGGGTCTAATTCCCAATTTTGTATCAATTTTATGTCACTTTTTGACCCTTTAGGTCTCTCATCGATGATTTCTCTCTGAAATTCATCAGGAAAACGGTCTAATATCTCTACCCAATCGTTATTTCCCTCTTCTATCGCTTTTTTTTTGTAACCTTCGAGGTTAATTTCCGACATTTTACTCTCGTTTAATTGATTTTTACAGTATTCTTCTTTTGCTTTTGTTGCTGCAGTGTACATTGACATTGTTTGTTCCGAATTATAACTACATGGTTGGTCCTTTTCACACCCATTTTCTTCTTTAGCCTTTAACATTTCTACATCCCAAGCTTTTCTAAAGGCAATTTTGGCACCTTCTGTCTCCATACAATCTTCTTTTTTGTTATCTTGTTCTGTAATTAAACCCATAACCTGTTTTATACGATTTACATCCTCAGATACCTGTTGGATGTCAAGTATATTCCAATCACCTTCTCTATCAAAAAATTCTGCATCATATTCTTCCCCTTCGTCCATACAAGGGTCACAATTATTTAAAGCATTACTTAAATCATACTCGTCATACGCTTCAACTTCATCTTGGTATCTTCTTACTACTGCCTCACTACCTGAAAATTCAGTTTTTATCTTAAATTTTTTGAGTTTTGGTATGACAATATCTTTGTCTTCCATATTACCCCAATTATCGAAGTTTTTTTCATTAGCCACACATAATGCTCTAATAAAATTAGTGTCTAACGGTAAAGATTCTAACGATTTCGGTAAGGTAAATTCATAGGGGTCGTTGTAACGGTTTTTCGGTACATCAACTGGATTTGTTTTGAATAAAATCTTCGCAATACCTAATACTCTATTAAGTTTTGCTTCTTCTGTATAATTGTTTTCGTCAGACATACTCATAAATATCTTATTAAATAAAAACCCCTCACGGTTGTGAAGGGCTTTTCAATCTACTTTTGTAATTAATCTTAGTAATCAATTTCATCCTCTTCCTCCTCATCTTCAAAATCATCTTCGTCACCATCTAAGTTAAGTACTAATTTTTGTCCTCCACACGAACACTCACCATCTTTTAACAACATAGCGATGTGGTCCAATGATACTTCAATAGATTCGCCCTCATCCTCTACCTCCATTTCCATGTCGATTTCTTCCTGTTCGGCGATAACTCGTTTTACAATATTTTCTAAGTCTGATTCAGTTAATCTTATTTTTTTCATGATATTTTATTTTATTTTATTTTAGAATTTTTTACTATACATATCCTTTGGTTTTACCGTTGAGTAACCTGATGATTTTTCACTATTAGGGATTATTTCAAGAGCCATATAATCACCTTCATCATTTGTAATACCTACTGTTGTAAATATTCTATCTCCATTAGTAAATAAACACACATCATCACTATAATTATAAGGTTTTCTATAATCGATATATGTGTTTAATAAGTTGGATATATTAGAGAAACTATTATAGTTTTCTTTTGTTATTAATTCCAAACCTCTTTCCATAAAATTAGATGTGTATGATTCACAATTAGGATAGTTTTTAAAAAATAAAGTAAACTTATCTTCAGTATCCTCTAAAGATTGCTCTATTACTAAATTTTTTATAATAGTAATTAACTCGGTTTCAGTAATTCTAACCGTTTTTTTCATAATTAAGCACTTTCAGTTCCGTCAGTTTTTCCACTACCTGCGTTTCTCGCGACTTGGTCAAGAGTTGATTTAAGATTAGTGATATAGTTTATATAACTTTCAACATCACCTTGTATTTGAGGTTGTAATCCTTTATCTGTTAATTGTCTATTAACATTGTTAATTTGCTTCATTAGAATTTTACCTACACTACTATTTAACGATTGTAGTATCGATTTCTGTCTAGCCAATTCTCTCGCATCTGCACGTTGTGTCTTTTCTGTCTCCCTGTTAGCCTTTCTAACCTGTTGTTGTTTATCTCTCTCTTCAGCACCTCCCTTAATACCGGCAGCCGTGGCTTTGACTCTTGCACCTAAACCCTGCTCTTGAACAACTTTTTTTACGATTCTTTCCAAATCCGATTCAGTTAACTTTACTATTTTTTTACTCATAACTTTAGTATTTTACTATAAATATTACATACAACAAAAAAACCCCTCGTTGAGGGGTTTTAATTTAATTTAAATTATCTTAGAATGACTCTCTTAGTTGGTATCCCGCAAATCCGGCAACACCAATCATAATTGGCATCATAATACCCGGAAACCCAAGAGATAAATGCATACATACTGCGGCTGTCATTATAGCACCAATTAAAACAGAACCATACAAAGATGTCTTAGGGTTAATAAGTAGACCAACACCTACAACTTCTAATAGACCTACCATAATTAAGTAGTCAGTTAGGTTCATATATGTGAAGTTACCCACCATCTCTTCAGTTCCAATTATTTTTGATGTTCCCCCAACTCCTAACATAAAGGCAACAAATGCGGTGAACAACCACCCCAAATTCTTAAGTGTTAAATATTTACTCATGATTTTAATTATTTTAGGTATAAACTACAATAAAAAAAATAATTTGTAAATAGAAATATTTTATTTGTCTCTTGTTTTTTTAGTAAAAAAAACCTCTCCCGAAGGAGAGGTTAAGTTGTTGTTGTTCAATAATCACTATGTCATGTTGACTTGTAATATACTTATATATAGTGTCATGAACCACTAAAAGTTTCACTAATCTCATTTTTTTTTTGATATGAGTACGCATCGCAAGGTCTTTTATAACACGAATTAAGGGTTAAACCTATTAAAACCAATAATATATAATTAAATAATCTTTTCATACTAATATATAAATATCATAAAAAAATCCCTTCGTTAGAAGGGATTTTAATTAATTTGCTAATGTTAATCACAACTAGACCGATATAAATATTCGGTTAAATAAGTCGTACTTTCACATTTTACACAGTACTCATCACCTGAGTCACTGTTACTCATTAACGTCTCAAAAGAATTACTATATGAGGTAAAAAAATTTTCAATAACAATTGGTTGTGAGTCACACCACGATTTGTTATGAACTTTTACTAACTCTATAGTTTTTTGATTTGTTAATGGGTCAGTCGTTGGTACTTTCTTATACGCAATACACTCAGCACAGTGTAAACCATAATTATACTCTTTTGTACATTGAGTAAAAAGACCAATAAATAGAAGTAAAAATAGAGAAATCATTTTTTTCATTACCGGTGATAAAAAATTATTCACTTAATAAGTCTCTAAGAGATGTGTAAGTTGTAAATTTTTCTTTACCGATTTCTGAAGGTTCGTATATGGTTATGAAGAGATAAGGCTCTTCTTGTGTATCGAGAATTGTAGGTGTCTTCTGTTCGATTTCGAAACATACAGGATTACCATCTGCGACTTCAAGACAAATTAATTCACCATACTCAGCAACTGCGATATAGTAATATAAATCACCTTGATTATACTCCTTGTGATTATTGTTGTCTACTTGCCATCCATTTCTATGGGCGCCTGACCTAAGATTTGAATTTTTTATTGTAGAACAACTACTTAGTGCAAAAATAGCACATAAAAACAATAGGGATTGTTTAAAAAATAACATAATAAAATTGAACAACATTTATGAGCTTAACCTCATATTATAAATATCTCAAAAATTTCAGCTCAGTTAAAATTCTAACCTAAATATGAAAATTCCTACAATTATTCAGTGTATAATTTTATACAAGATTCAGGAAACGGGAAGAACTTATTCATCTTATTTTTCACAGACCTTTCTACTCTATCAATTATCCATGAGGCATCCTGAAAATAACTAAGTCTAACACTATGTGGTTCCGAGTGTATGTCAAAATCTTTACCCATATCTTCATAAAATACAAATGAATGGTCACTAATAGGACTTATCACCATATGTACCATTAAGTCACACCCTTCTTTTTCTGAGGGTACTATTTCCACACTATCGACTTGCCATATCGCATTTACAGCCTCATTTACATCAGTCTCACCATCCCAATACATTGTATTATCTTCAATGTAGTTGGTTTCAAAAGCATCTTTATTTAGTTTATCGATTATAAGACTTTCAATTTTATTGAATCCTGTTGACTCAAAAATAGAAGTACGAGTACTCGCATTATAATAACCTTTGTTATCTTCTAAAGATGTTTCTGAATCTATTTTCTTAAGACCATCTTCAATATACTTTGCAACATCAACGTCCATTAGACCTTCGTTATCAAACCCATATTTATTACACTCGTTTTTAATCATCTCGATTAGATTTCTTAAAAGTGAGTGATGTTCCCATACTTCTGTAGGTGCGTGACTTACAGTATCTAGTTCATCCTCAGTAAATCCGTATTGTTGAAATATTTTTCTAAGAACACGATAAACTCTAAAAACATCTTGGTCTAATTTAGAACCTTTTATAAGTTTTACTGAAGGGGATTCCATTATTCCTTATTTAACACCACAGGAAGTACAGCGGTTAACACTGTGGTTAATATTGTCACATTACGAGTATTCCTAAGTCGAGTTATCTTATCGTCCTTAGAAACCAACTCTAATGATTGAACCGTTGTCTTTTCGACTAAGTCTTGATTAATAAACATTAAAGAGTCTGTAGTTGTCTTAAATATATCTATTAAAATATTGTTTTGTTCTACAATACTACTTAAGTCATTCACTTGTAATAGAAGTGAGTCTCTTTCCATTTTACACAAATCGTAACTAATCAAATCCCTAACGACTTGTTTGGCTTGAATTGTAGGAATACAAACTAAGGTCTCATTCACCGTATCGCTTTGCGAAAAAATCGGAAAGCTCATTGTGAGACATAATAGAGATATTATCAATTGTCTTATCATAATCCTTTTTTAAATCTGCCAGTTGTTTATTCCTATTTTGTATTGTAGTATTTAGACTATCTACTTTCGACTCAGTTTCATTTAAAGTAACCTCTAAACGTTCTTTTAATTTAGTTGCATCGTCTACCTTATCCTGTAATTTTTCTTTCTCATCTTCCAATAAAGAATCGAATCTTTCCTCAGCCGCCATAACTGCTTTATCTACAAAATTTTTGGTCATTGACCACACCGCAACACCTCCTAATATACCACCTATCAGTAATCCAATACCTAATGATATTAATCTAACATTTTTCATATTATCAGGACTTATATAAACTTTTACTATTGTTAATAATAAATTTCTGTACAACCCTTTTCTTCACACTTTTGTATAAATTGCCAATATTCATTATCTACTTTTTTATTAATCTTTGGCATTGCGTCATAAGATTTTGGGCATTGACCACACTTACCAATTCTGTCAGTGATACCACCTATTTCATCTTTATAACTAAGACACTTTTCAAATCCCATACACTTAACAAACACTTTGAGTGCTGAATTGTGATTTAATGTTTTTTTATAACATTCTTTTACCTTTTCACAATCGACACCACCGATTTTGTCAGGTACATCCCCACCGGATATTAAATCATCTTTATCAATCTCATCACGGTTATTACATTTATTACATATTTCTTTGGGTATACACTCTAATTCACACATTTTACCTGCAGTTTCAACACCTATTCCACCATCAACGGTTAAATTTTCTCTTCTTTGAAACTCTCTTACACCATCTCTTGTCTCGTTACCAAATTTACCATCAGCTCCAAATTCGGGTAGTTCTATACCACACTTGATTAGGGCTTCCTGAAATAGTTTTACGAGTTCCCCTTCAGCACCTTTCTTTACTTGTGCCTTACCTAGTGCTATATCACAAAATTCGTCAGATATAGGTAAATACTTTCTTGGATTTGGTTTTTTATCACCTTGTTCAGGTGACGGTACTGGGTTTTTATCTCCTTGTCCACCACCTCCTGTTGTTGTGGTCGAGTCCCCCTGTTCACTTAATAAACCCTGATAAAGGTTTTGTATATTCAGTTTTTCACTTTCAGATAATGTAATTCTCTTTCCCATAATAATAAGTTTTACTATAAATACTTATTAAAACAAAAAAACTACTTCCAAACTATCTGTATTACTACAATAGTTGTGGCAAGTATTAAAGTAACCAAAGTCTTAGGGGTTATACTTTGATTTAAATGTAACCATGTTAGTATTGCATACACAAACATACCCAAAGAAAACCCTATTAATCTACTTGGCCATAACTCACCATTAAAACCCTCAACTGAATACTTTGTTCCATATATAAAAAAATAAGATATAGGAACACCCATCAAAGCCATAAACCAACTATTATTTTTAAACCACTCGTTTATAAATTGTAGGTTTAACTGATACCATACCGCAGTTTGTCCTATTAAAAATAATAAAGACCCGATAATAATGTCTTTGATGTTATTCATTACTATTAGCCCTGTTAATTATATCGGGATTCTGTCTAATAGTTTGTATGGTAATTAAATCTTTAATTTTAGTAGTCGACCAATTGTGTGAACGAGTAGTATAGATAATTTCGATAGGTAGGTGGTCACCAGTACATCTTTTACCTATATAATCGTCACCTAATATACGGACATCAGGTTTATAAAATTCCATTAGTTGAATGAGTTCTTCCTCTGTTTGATAACAAACTACCTCATCGACGTATTCTATAGCCATAAGCGTCTTATATCGTTCGTAAAGGGGTACCACAGGTTTATATTTAGTGTACCTTGTTTCAGATGGGTCTCTCTGAAGAAATACCATGAAATAATCACAGTGTTGTTTAGCCGCTTCGAACGTGTAAATATAACCAGGGTGTAATAAATCAAAATTACCCGCAGTAAATCCTATTTTTCCTTTTTTACTATCCATGTGACAATAATATCACATATAAAAATTATAGTAAATAAAAAACCCCTCATAGTAAGGGGTTTTTGTAATCACAAAAGGGATTATTGATTATCCACAGCAGGACATATCACAACAATTTCCTTCACACTTTGTTTCATCACAGTGGTCCATTTGACAACATGTTGTCTCCTTAACACACTCTGACTTAGATTCACAACACGCCATTTCTGATGAGGTTGTACAACTAAACAATCCGATTGTTAAAAATAAAACTAAATTTTTCATAATTAATTTTTTGAACTTATACAAACTTCATTCCGATTTTATTTTACAGGTATTGGTGTACCCACAGGATATGGGAATCCTTCTTTAGCTGCGGTAACAGAAGTCATACCCGTTTTTACTGAAATTGCGGTACGTAGTGGTACTGCGGCCTCGTTTAATGGTCCATAACACTTGGATAAGATAATACCGTTGTCAAGGGTATCAATAATGTCACAAGGCATTGCAAACATATTACTCATACTTGTGTTTGGTGAATCAGTATTTACAATAAACTTACGGTTAACGGGTGGCAACCACTCCCATCCATTAGTTTCAGGATTGAATTGTGGTACGGTATCATTTGTACCAAAAAACCAAAAGAAGGACCATGTTGTTTTATCAGTTCCGTCTGGTGTTTGTTGGTTTTCAGTGACATTAAATTCACCCCAAGTTCCACTTTCACCTTCCATAGCTAAATTGGAAATTGATAATCCGTCCATAACAGGACAAATTGCACAACCTTCGTCAAATTCAGTACCTTGTACAGTTATTTTTTTACCTGTAGGTACCGCACCAGATGCACCACAGAAAGAGAATGAACCTTCATGTATAACCAATACTTCTTCAGGTTCGGGACAACATCCAAATAAGAATGTAATCGACAATAGAGATAAAAATAATTTTTTCATTTTTTTTGTTTTAGTGAGATTAATTTATTGATATAAGTATATCAATTAACTTTATTTAATAAATGGTACGATATCAATATACCTTATGTTCGAATTCAACTTCCTATCTTTAAAATACGTGAAGTGTATCTCAGATAGATACCCTGCAATGTCACCCTTCAATCCCATATTTTGTATCCCACTAATTCCTTTACAACTTTCCTTTAATGATATTTTGATTTTAGGAGTAAGGTATTCATTGAACCTATCGTTCATTCTTTTTTCAAAATCATCTTTAGGATTATCAGTTGCTAACGATTCACCCCCTGAAACAAATCCATCGAATTTAATTTTATCAATACATCTATTTACTGAAGGTAACATGTACTTCACAAGTAATCCGTATTTTTCTTCAAAGTCTTCCATTATAATTTCTGCCAAGGTCTAATCCAATACCTGAAAAATACTTTTCTAACTTTTTCCATATCAATAAATACCATTATAAATAAAAAACCCTCCACAAATGTGAAGGGTTTTAAGGATTTAGTAAGTCGTTAAAAATTACTCTTGGGTCATCATATACTTCTTACCATTGTAGATGTATACACTACCAAATGGAATGTCCAATATACTATCGAACCTTTGACCCATGATGTTGTAGTAGAACCCATCATAGTTAACATCTGTTGGTTGAATCTCACCGACACTATTAGGGGTGTTATCCAATAGTACTGCGTCGATAACGTGAACAACACCGTTTTGTGCTTCCAAATCAGCCAACACAACAGTTGCAGTTCCGTTTACAGTTACTGTTTCACCAACACCAATAGTCAAGGTACCACCACCTACTGTGGTTGCTTCCAAACCGTCATACAAGTCGGTACTCATAACAGTAGTACCCAAGACGTGATACAAAAGAATGTCAGTCAAGTTAGGAAGAACCAAAAGGTCAGTAACTTCAACACCCAACGTGGTTGCCAAATCAACAAACGCATCGTCAGTTGGTGCAAATACTGTAAAGGTACCTTCACCCTCTAAAGTCTCTTGTAGACCTCCTGCGATAACTGCAGCTTCGAGGTAGTTATGGACATCACTTGATTCAATCCAATCCCATACTGCCGTTACTACAGGTTCGGTAGGTGGAAGAAGTACCGCGTCGATAACGTGAACAACACCATTATCTGTTGTAATGTCAGCAACAGTAACCATTGCGTTATTAACCATAACAGTACTATCAGTAAGAGCGATAGTAATATCCTCACCCAAGAGTGTTTCAAAGGTATCACCATCCATTAAATCACCACTCAATGCAATTGCGTTAACAACATGGTACAATAAGATATCACCCAACCCTTCAAGTGCCAATAACTCTTCGGGTGTAATACCTAATTCATAAACCAAGTTTGTAATTGCATCATCGGTAGGCGCAAATACTGTAAATGTGCCCGTGGTATCACTTAACGCTTCAACCAACCCTGCTTCAATAACAGCCGCTTCCAATAATGTATGGTCTTCACTACCAACTATCACATCCACAACGGTGGATTGAGAAAAACTAACCAGGGATGTTAAGGCCAATCCCATTGCCATTAATACTTTTTTCATGTTTTGTTTAATTTATTTAAATTTAAGTTAGACAAATATAGTAAAACATAACATTTTAGTCAATAAATCCACAAAAATAATATTATTTATCTTTTTTGTAAGGGTCCACATGACCCAACTTCTTATCGACCATTTTCTTAAAGTTCTTGTTGTCGATTTTCATTCCACCTTCGTGTTGTTTACGAATCTTGTCCTTGTCTTCATCAGACATATCATTCATTAAATGTTTCATAGTAAAATATATTTTATATAATAATAAGATAAATCCCATTATCTTAAAGAGTCACTAAAGAAGGTCTCATAAGAAGTCGAAAAAAAATTTCCGGCGTCATAACGAAAAAAATCACGACCGAAAGGTCGGAAAAAAATTTTTCAGTAACCCGGCATACAAGAGATTTTAACCTCTATACTTGTTTACAAGGTGTAATTTCTCTTCAGAAGATGGTAAACCCTGTATTGCATCATACAAAGTCTTTCCTTCTTCAATAACATATGTCTTGGCCCATTCCATAGCCTTACCAAAATCTTCAGGGGTGAACTTAAATTTCTCCATAATATGTATTTTAACATAAATATACAAAATTATTTAGGAATATCTCTAACATACGGAACTTTTTCTCGGTCAGCAAAGATAAATTTGTCACTGCGAGAGATAATACATTCAGAATAGTTAACACAATCCCAAGCCCCCGCCTCAAACAACCTCCAACCACGAGGGGAAACAAAAAAGTTGTTAACAACCAATTTCAAATAATCCCTGTATTCACCAAGATTACTATTTCCGGTGTACTTAACAATAACATCATCAAAAAACTTCTTACCCCAATGTATCTTACCCCCATGGAGATAAAAACATATGTTCATATTATTATAGTCCTTCTCCATAAAGACTAATTTGGACTTACTCGTACCTACAAGATACCAATCATAGTTCCTACAAAAATGTTCAAATACTAAACGGTATAACTTAGTACTTTCTTTCTCTGTGAATTTCTTTTCTAATTTCATATTCTGTTCTTACGTAGGGGTAAACATACTCCTCTCTATGTTTCTTCTTCATACGAAGATACTTCTCATTGGTACGAGCTAAATCCCAATGTACTTTGAAGATTTCAGCAGATACTGCCTTATCACTAACCATACAATCTTCCTCTTGGGGGAGAACTTCCCATGACCCCTCAACATCCTTCCATTTAGTACCCGAAGAGTGGTTAGAATAACGACGACTTCTAGTGAACCCCATATGGAGATACTTCTTTGCCATATCAGCACCTACGAAATCCCCATCCTTAAGGTATTCCAAAAACATACTGTATATCTTAGTAGCACTATCATGAGCCAACTGAGGGGTCTTAAACCTCCAGTGGGGAAGTAACTCCCCCTTGTATGGTTGACAAATCAAAACCCCCTGTTGACCCTTACCGATAACATACCTACCAGGTCTCTCACGATAATTAATATCGGGGGAATAGATTTTCTTGTATTCCTTGTCGTTAAACCCTACGTATGATGGTCTCCTTCGTCTCATAGGACAAAGATAAGAAAATTATTTTATACTAACAGCAATTTTATATCACCTTTTAATCTTTTTGACTCTCCTAGCCTTTTTTGGTCTCTCTACTTTCTTAGGTTTTGGTTTAAATACATTAGTAACCTTATCCCAAATAAAATTTATATACTTAATCATAAAATTTTTGTTTAATTAGAAAGAACAATCTGTTGAATGGTTAATGTGGGCATACACCAACTATAGTCAAATCCTGGAATCTTTTTTCCGAGACAATCTGTAATTCTATTAGATTTACGCTTATGGATTTTAATCCAATCCAATAGGAAATTAGCTTCCAAATCATCAGTTACATATTTAAAACCTTTTACTATTCTATAATTCTCTAAATCTTCAAATATAACTTCATAGAATTTACCAGTTAAACCATGTTTGTCTACAAACTCTTGAAGTTTTTCTGGTAACTCGTCGTAAGGTATCTCATCACCGTGATTTCCTGTAGGTTTTAAATTATACATTTTTTCTATGTCTAATTTTTCACTTTCTGATATAATAATTCTCTTACCCATTATAATGTTTATAAATAAATATTAATACTATTGAAAAAACCCCTCCGTGTTGGAGAGGTTCTTAAATATATACTTTATTGATTAAAGTAAGAAAAGAAGTAAATGAGCTGGAATTACTGAATTAGGGAATTTTTTATTGAAGTCGTAGATTCCCTTATCTTTATTTACATTACCTGATTGTATTGCTTTTAGTACCCTAGACATAAATTTTATTTCTTCATCACCCATATCAGTATTATTTTTTAAAAACTGATAAAGTGAAGCATCGTCTGTAGGTCTCTCGCCACGTATAATTGATTGTTCATTAATTACTCTTTTTATAATACGAGTTAAGTCTGATTCTGTTAATTTTACTTTTTTCATTATAATATTATTTACAAATAAATATATCATTAAATAAAAAACCCCTCCGAGTTGGAGAGGTTTTAAAATTTTTAATTAATAGTTTTTCTGACTTAATTGTCATTAGTTATTGTATTGAAAATCTGTTATACTTTTACCGAGTTCTATGAACTCCTCATTTTTAGGTTTGTTTCCATCGTATATATTAGGGCTGTTAAAAATATCTAAGAATATCTTAAAATCATTTTCATTATATTTCTCACCGTCATTATTCAAGTAGTCAAAAAGTATCTTACCGAACCTACCAACAGGTGCTCGGTATTTTGAAATCCATTCAGCGTTTTCGTCCCAACTTTTATTAATAGGGTCTATATTAGATTTCTTATTACTTAAAAAAGAATTAATCATACCCAATAACATATATTCATCATCATTACTAAATTTAGAACCGGTTTCAACTCCAGACGTAACTGCGTCAACAACTCCTTGTTCATTCAAACCCATCATCTGACGGATTTCGTTTACCTCCTTTAATATATTACTTTTCATAACTTAATTTGTTTATTAATAAATACCTAATTTTTCCGGAAATTTTCAGAGAGGTTTTTACCACTTATTCAAAAAGAGAATGTTGTTCTAGGTATTAACAGAATAACAAAAATTAACCCAATATAGGTTTAATAATTAATTTTTTAGTTTTGTCTCCGTAAGGTATAATTTTATTTGGCGCAAAACTGTGAAATGTTGTATACGCAACATCAGTAATGTCTTTAAATTTATATTTTTTATATTCAGTCATAAAACGACTTTGGTTATATGTACCCTTTGCATAATCATTTCCAACATAACTTTCCAATATGTTGATATTATTACCTCTCATGATTTTTGTATTAATCATTCCGTTAGAAATTGAAGCATGACCACGCACATAAAGGCAACAAACATAAATTGTTTCATCGTCTATTTTTTTATAAAAATAATCTAAAGTATTTTCTTCTACTGGTATATAATCATCTTCTATTATAAATGTATAATCAAATTTCGTATGATTTTTCTTTATCGTTTCTGCCCATGCGCCATATGAAAAACCAATGTTATCTCGTAAAATTATTTCATAGTTGAATTTAATATCCGAATTATTGATAAAATCTACAACTTCTTTGTCTAAAGACTCGTCTGATTTATTTATAATAAAAGAAACCAAACCGATATTAGGTATATAATTGTTTATATATTCAATGTGTTTTTTACAGAATAACTCACCTTTAAAATTATGATGCAACCTTCTATATCCGTTATAAAAAACAATTTGATAATTAGTGTTTTTATATTCCTTTTCAAACTCTCTCATACCAAATAAATACCAAATTTTATGGAAATTTCCAGAGAGGGTTTTACCCCTTTTTCAGAAATAGGGTCTTGTTCTCAGAAAAATACGCAAGTCTTATCTTTTAACTATTACCTGTTGATTACGTCTGGTAACATAGATGTTTTTTTCAGGGAAATATGATTTGTTAATTTTATTAATATGATTAACTATTTTATTACGATATTCGTCAACATTCACATCGTTGGTTAGACTATTACGAGCACATTCATAATTAACCAAAACCGTAACAGAAGGAGATAAAACATTTTCACCCCATGATGTGCGCTCCTTAACCCACTTTACATCTTCAACAGATATAATACATTCATCAACCACTTCTAAAGCATAAGTTAAAAAGGTTACATACTTATCATGAAATTCTTCCATACCAAATAAATATCAAATTTTCTGGAAATTTCCAGAGAGGTTTTTACCCCTTTTTCAGAAATAGGGTACTATTCATAGAAATGAATTATATTGTTTAGGTATTATACCATGAATTTTTTTAACCTTTATTGTTTTAGCAGTAATAGGTATTTCATATTCATTAACTAACTTCTTACTTGCCTTAATTTTATGTTCAAAATCAGGAATACCATTAAATATATTACCTTTATAAAAATAGTTCCCGTCTTTATCTTTTATCCATTCCCCACCTTTTTCTAAATAATCCCTTACTTTAATATTATTAATTGAATGTCCCAAGTTTTTCTCCAAGTATAATTTAACCACCTTAATATCTTCTTTAATTTTATATATTTCATTTATGGTATCTGTTAAATTATCATCATTACAAAAAAATATACCACTTAAAATAATATTATTTTTTTCTATTAACATCTTTCTAAATTCTTGATATCTACAATCTGACGCAAAGGTTGGATTACCGTCCCCTATCAAGAAACAATTTAACCAACTATCGTATCCATAAAATTTTTTAAATGGATTGTCACACAAATAATTCATTAATTTAGTTTTACCACTACCTTGAACCCCAATAATGATTATAACGACTTGGGAGTCTGTATCAAAGAATTCGTCCATTTTAATCATATTACCTAACTTTGATTGTTGTTAATAGTGAACCCCAAGGTTTAATCCAATTCTCGTAAAATATTTTTCTAAACTTTTTCATACAACAAAGATAAGAAGAACTTTTCAATTTTTCCCAAAAAATTTTCTGGAAATTTCCAGAGAGGTTTTTACCCCTTTTTCAGAAAGAGGGTCTTGTTCTCAGAGAGAATGCCAAGGCTTAATCCAATAATTAAAAAATACTCTTCTAAACTTTTTCATTGTATGATTAATCATGCGTTAATTACTTATTTTGTATGATTAATCATGCGTTAATTACTTATTTTAGATTTAATGAATGATATCTAATACCAAATAAATGTCCATATAATAAAAAACCCCTCCGAGTTGGAGAGGTTCTTAAATTAATTTCGTCTTCTTACATTCGTATCTGTTGGTGGTCTTTGTACCACTGTGTCTGTCGTTGGTCTAGGACCTGTAGAATCAATGAAGTTTTGGTCAATCATTCTTTGTAATGGTCTAATTCTATATCTTAACCCTGTTGGAACTTTGCTCCCAAATTGTCTTAACGCATTTATTATATTATCTTTTTTATCGGTTATCATATCTTTTGTAATTCCATATTTAGATAGTAAGTCCTCTAAGTTTTTCACGTCCCTCATAAAATCTTCGAATTCACGTTTACTTAAACGTATAATATCTCTATACCATTTAAAATCTTTATGAATATAATTACCATCAATCTTTTGGGACTGTATCATACTCTTTACAATATCAAAAGGTCTTTCATACCTTTCCTCCCATCCTGTTCCTTTTACACTATACTTCCAAAAATCGTCAATATTCTTGAGAAGACTACGGTTAGTTTCATTAGTATTTATAACCTGATTTACCATTTCTTCTTGTTCAATATCTTTTAATTCATTTTCTGTTTTATTTAAAATAGGTAAATATGATAGTATTTTTTCTTCTACAGTTGACATTTTAGATAAATCATCTAATTGGTCTCCAACATCATCATTTGATGTTATTTGTTCACTAACAACTTTCTTAATAATTCTAACCAAATCTTCTTCAGTTAATCTTACAACTTTCTTTTTCATATCAATATTATTTACAAATAAATATCCAATTTTTCCAAAAATTTTTATAAACAATTTTTTCAGGATATCCCATGCAAATTTCATTTATGGTATTGACCCCCCTTTTTGACCCCAAAACCCCCCAGGGGGAGGGGGGATACGGGAGGGTATACAGGGGGGGACCCCCATAGGAGGGGGTATATAGGGGGGTTCTTAGGTAAAGTCCAAATGGGTCCCCCCTTAGTGTATGTTAAGCTATGGGGTTGATGTCAGGACAACCACATATCCAAATATATTAGGGGGAAGTTATCAACAGACATTGTGTGTCAAGTATCTTGCGCATAATACTTGACATTGTGTCAGTGTATAACCTTACAAAAGAATGTTAAGTGTCAGGGTATAGGCTTACAATCTTGGTATCACATTATGTGATGTCAAAAAATAATGGGGGGAATGTTTGGCAGTCT
>Ga0208645_1001730_pt1 | contig 18476 bp, 17 predicted proteins | sample VirMetDEL_Sep_01_FD_184519 | JGI IMG/M metagenome (GOLD analysis project Ga0208645, IMG submission 184519) | Aqueous microbial communities from the Delaware River and Bay under freshwater to marine salinity gradient to study organic matter... | ecosystem: Environmental > Aquatic > Marine >... | reverse complement strand
ACCTCCAACAATAAAACTTCTATCGATTGTTATAATTTCATTATTTACTTTAATTTGTTCTACTTTAATTTCTTTATTACCTTCAATAGCAGAATAAAGACCAAGACCAATCAAGGCAACGTTAAAAAATTTCATAGCCATAGTAAAGTCTGACATTTTAAATTACAGAAAAAAAATATCTTTATTATTTTTTAAAAAAAACCACAAATAAGATAAATTATAAACGGATTAGAATTAAAATGGAAGAACAATTTTTAACAATTAAAGAAGTTTCTAAATCACCACTAAAAACCATAGCTAAAGTAAATAGAAATAAAAATTTAGATATCAAAGAACTTACATATGAACTCCCTCTTACGACAGATGATATTTTTAAATTATTTTACAAAAATAATCAACAAATTATGTCTAATCTAATAAATTCTAAAGATTTATATATTTCAGATTGGTCATGTCCGTATTCCAGAGAAACTAGAAAATATTACTTTAATCAACGATGCAAAGGATGTCAAATTTTGTATCGTTTACGAAAAGGTAATACTCAAAACCCCAATGAGATAGAAATTTATAGTGGTTCTAAAAAAGGTAGTAAATTGCTTCTTGAAAAATTTAATTTTTTTAAAGATGATTATCTTCCAAATTATGAAACTGAAGAAATAGCTTATTCTATTTTTAAATCTATCAATCCTATTTATTTTCATCTTCTTAAAAAAATATCTTATTTTAATATTGAAAATTGTAAAGTTAATTATATCACTCAATCTTTAATATACAATCAAATCATGAAACAAGAGAATTTAAAACTTTATAATAATTATACATGGTCTTATATTTGTGGGAGTAAAATACATTTGCTGCAAGAAAAAAATACAATATCTGATTTAAAAGAATTAAGTGGAAATCCTCTTTTTTCTATTTTTCATTCTCCTAATAGAGATATTGAAAAATTTAGAACTAATGGAATTTCAAAAATTGTTGTTCTTTCTATTTTGAAGCAATTGACAGTAACTCTTAAAGTTATGGGTAAATACCATTTTATTCATTCAAAGCCTAGTAAAGAATATTATCATTTTTTACCAGAACCAACTACTATTAATAAAGAAACATATCCTTTGAAATTGATAATTGAATGTCATGATTATTCCTCTATTACCTATCAAGAAAAAAGATTTTATTGTTCTAGTGTTGGAAATTTTCATCATCACGGAATACCTTTAGAATCATTTGATGTAGATGTTAATGGAAGTAAAAGTTATTGTGATAATAAAAATTTTTCTTCTGATTACAATAATAAAAGAATTTTGTTTTATAAGATTGGAAAAAAATCAGAAGTGTTTTTAAAAATTAGAAATCAATACGGTATACCTTTTTGCTACCAATCCTTTGATTTCGTTGTTTTTCTAACTTCTCTAGTAATTCAAGAAGAATTCTATGTTTTTAAGGAAATGAAAGAATATAAACTTTGGAAAGGTCTATGGAAAAAAGAAGAATATGATTATATTGAGAATAGATTATTTTCTATAGAAAATAATAATTTTGAATCTATTTTTAGTGTTCTTAAAGATTATTATATTAGATTTGATGCTCTAGAATTTTTTTACAAATCTTTATTTTAAATTTAAAGTAAATCGTTTGGATGTTTTTGGTCTTCTGCATTTAATGTATTTTGCGGACATTCTCTTTGATATGCTTGGTAGATAGAGAAAGATTCTTTTTGATTTAAGAAAGTAGAAACTCCTAAGAATAGAAGAAAAAAAGAAAAGGTCAACATTATTAGAAAAATATTAGAGTTTTTAATTCTCAGTTCTCTTCCAATACCTTTATAATCTGTTTCTGTGTCATCTTTAAATAAACCATCTAATTTTTCGATATATTCTCTCTTATGAGAATAATAATACCATATAGCTACACCCAAAAATGTTAAACTTCCTGTTAAAGAAATAATCCCAATGATTAGAGAACCGGTTGAAGGTTTAAAATTAGCATCTTTTGACAAATAAATATTATTTCCATTTTCAATAGAACCAGATGCAAAACCATAAATAATGACAGCAGCTACAGCTACAAGTATGAATCCTAAAAAAATATACATAAATGTGATGCTTCTATTACTAGTAGTAGTAGATTTATTATCATCAGTAGTATTAGTATTAGTATTAGTATTAGTATTAGTATTAGTATCATCAGTAGATTTATTATCACCGGTAGATTTATTATCAGTAATATTAGATTTATTATCATTCATTTTTATTAATAAAAATTTCTATAAAAATAGAGTCATAACATTTAGTAAAAGATTCTTTTAAATCTTTTTTATCAAAAGAAGTAATATCTATTGTATTGCTTGGTGTAGAAAAAACAGCAAAATAATCATATTGATTATAAATCTCTAATAATTGTAAAATTTCTTTTTTCTTAATATTTTCTTTTTTCACTCTTAACAAATCCTTTTTTCCTTTTTTTATTAATCTGAGCCAATTTTCAAAAACAAAATCTTTATCTTTCATAATAGAGAATATTATCATCTTTTGAATTCCGAGTAAAACATCTGATACCCAAGCACCTGTATCTTCTTTTTCAATGGACAAATCATGAGGTAATAAATAATGAAAATGATACGGAGGTGTTATTTCTTTTTTTTTATTTTTCTGATATATGAGTTCTGAGAAGTAAAAATAAGGAGATGGATTGGCCACACCACCATCAACATGATTTTCTCCATCTAATTCTACGCTTTTTTTTAGACCGGGTATGGAAGCAGATGCCATAACAGTTTCAATAATTTTTTCAAATTTGGAATCCAAATATTTAGCTTCAAAATCATCTTCTTCTAATTGGAAATTACTATTTTCTTGACAAAAAACAGAATGTACAGAAGGAATGTTTTTATCATTGTTATATGTTAAAAACCAGTTTTCTGGAATATTTTTTGGGTCAAAATGACTCTCATCTGTCAAACCTTTAAAATTTTCCACAGCTCCCTTACCTGATTGATAAATAGAATCTTTAAAAACAGAAACAAATTTAGAACTGATAAAACTAACTTTTCCTTTCCACCAATTTTGAACAAACATTTTAGAATCTAATGAATATAGAACTCTTTCAATAGATTCTTTAGATTCATTAAAAAATGTACATAAAGTATTAGATAAACTTCCACCAGAAGCTCCTAAATATAAATCAAAATGTGTTTTTTCTATTTCCCGACTTTTATACCTTACTTCTAGTAAAAAAGTTAAAATAGCTACTTGTGAAATAAAATTACCACCACTTATTGGACTACAACATAATTCAAACATTTTATATTTCTATCTTCTTTTTTATTTTAACTGATACAAATAAAAAAGAAGAGAGATAAGATAAAAATATTATAAAAATGTCGAGTTCGATTAATTTCTTTTCTAGAGGTTCTGTATCTGCTCCAAATACTAGATTTCATATGGTAGGTATAATAGAATCAGGGACAGAATTATCTAATCTCCCTACTTTCTTACAAGGTTTACCAAATACTGCCGGAAAAACAAACAAAGATATTTATTTTCTACTATGTATGAATAATTTTCTAGACAGTTTTGGAAATAAAAAACAAAGAGTTTTTTGGAGCTGTGATCCAACAGATTTTGTGACAAACTATAATTCTAATTCTCAAAACCAAGGACCTGTCCAAATGGAATTTAACGAAAAAAGAGGTAGTAATAATTATGGTATTAACTTTTTTTCCAGTAAAAAAAATAATGTTTACACCTTAAAACCAAGTTTTTCCAACCAGTTGTCAAATAATCCTTCTGATATTCAGATAGATAACAGAAGTGGAACTAGGTTTGATATTAATATTGCTAATAATAATTTTAATTTATCATCTAATCAAGTATATCTTTCCGTACCATATGATTTAGTTCCAGATTTTCAAATCAATAGTGTTAATACAGATATTCAATATAACTGGTGTTTTAGAAAAATATTTTCTACCACTCAAACACAAAATAATATTACTATAGATTCAAATACTAGTTATACTTCTAATAGTTTATTCAGTTATACTACTCCAACAGGAATTAACAATCCTTTATTTAATATTAATGTTCCAAAAATAACTTTTGGCACTACTTCATTTACAATATATAATGAAGAAAATACTTTGAATGGTGTTACAGAAAAGTATTTTAGAATTAGTAATTCTGAATGGACTTCTCAAAAATCTAAATTTGAACTCATCAATAAGAAAAACGGAATTATTAAATTTTTAGATAATACGGATACAACTAGTTTCATGTATCTTAAATTTTCTTCCATTTCTTATAATGGAAATGAAGATATCCTCTTTAAGTATAGTTTAACAAGTGACACACATATGTATGGAAAAATAAATATTATTCCACTCGCTGGTTCAAATTCATGTCAGATAGAATATGAAATTAGAAACGAAGCTTTTGGTTTTGATATTGTACCAAGCACAGAAAACATAGAATCTTTTAGATTTTCTAATTGGTTTAAAATATATTTTATCCCAGCTATTAATTCTGCTGTTTTTCCGGGTGGTTTTACTTTAGGGAAAACAGAGTTTTATTCTTTAAGTAGTAAATTAAATACTACCTCTGTTTTTACCATTTATAACCCAAATGATGGAGAAAATACAACAGGTAGTTCTATAGACCCAAACAGTAAATTTCAACAGTATTTTTACAGAGAGTTTTCTACCTTTTTTGTTTTAAATTTACTAAATGGACTCAATAGTTCTTATTGGACATCAAACAGTGAATCAGATTTTCCAAATATTGCAATCAATCCTTTGTTTAATGAAAATACTAAAAGTACTATTTTTACATGGACTACTCAAGGTGATGCTCATCATGATTTTATGTATTCTTATTGTAGTGCCAACGAAACATGCGGTTATTGTTTTGGCAATGGTCAAGAAACAAATTCTTGTGTGTTATATAACGATTCTAAAAAAAATGCTTCCTTGGTAGGATTAGGTGATTCGGAAAAACCAGTATTTTTAACTTCTAACCAAAAAAATAGTTTGGTTAAACAAATGAGAAATAAAGAATTAGTTTCACTATATGTGTTAATAGGAATATTTTCTCTATTATTCCTAGTTATTGTTATTATTGTTATATATTTTGCTAGAACCAGTTAAGGATTGTAAACTGCAAATCTTCCTTCTGAGATATCACCCGAATAAAGATAAACCGGAGCTACTGGTTTTTCTAATTTAAACATAATACTTAATAAAAATCTGACCCATTTTGAATTAACTTTGATATAACTCTTTTCTAAAAAGGGCGGATATTTTTCTTTTAATTTTCTAATGAAACTTCTCATTCGAAAAGCATATTTCATACTTACCATTCCAACATCAGTAGTATCAAAATATAGGATAAATTTTTCTTTTCTTCTGTAAAGATTCTCCCAATCATCTAAAAATTGTTGAAATTCTTGGTCGTTTCTTATTTTGGAATTAAAATAAATTTGGACAGATGGAAAATTAGAAACATCATAACTTGCCCATCTGCTTTTTTCACCTAGTAATCACCTAGTAATATCTCCATTTTATTTCTTTTTCTTTTATATAAATTAAATATAAAAGAAAAAGAAATAAAATTTATATTTATATTAAATATAAATTTATTCTTTGATACCATATTCTATATATTCTTTATATTTTTCTGCGGTATTAGTATCTTTGAAAAATTGTTCTATTTGTTTTACAATTCCAAGATAATATTTGTAAGATTCTTCTTTAAAAGTAGGAGAACATTGTCTCATAGTTCCTCTTTCATGAATGGTAAAACGGTGCTTGTACTCTTTATCTTTATGATGAACTCCATCTTTTTCTTCTTCAATATCAAAACAAACATTTACTCCTTCAGATATCCAATTATGAAATTCGACTACAAAATTCTTTTCAGCCAAATAAGGAGCTAAACGATGTAAAGGAATTCTCTTATTTTTAATATTTTTAAACAAATTAATATGATAGACAGAATTAAAAATACTTGGTTTCATACATTTCAGGTCTCCGTTATAAAAAGTAGTGTTTTCAATAAAATTTTTTATTTTGTTACGATACTCGTCAATTTGGTGAGGTTCGAAGTCATCTGTGTAAACAATACAAGATTTGGCAAAATTTTTATCTATCCAACTGTTATTTTTTATTAATTTTAGAAATGATTTTACACTTACTAATCTCCCTTTTTCATCTACACAATTATCAAAGACCCATTCTAAATTTTTATCTCTTGTTTCAGAATCCATAGATTTAATATATTTAATATTTTGGTTGAGCATATTCAAATGTTGAATCATTAAATTAAAAACATCTACACCAAATTGGTAACCAGAGGTTCCGACACTGGTAATAGTTGTTGAAGATAATTTGACATGGATATTTTTTCCACCGTGTTGAATGTCTAAAGAAACCATATTATTCATGGCTCCTGTTCTCATACCGCGTCTGGTTTTCTTATAACAAACAGAAATAATAATATTTTCTATTCCATAATATTTGATACTTGTTCGGGTTCCTGAATCTAATTTTAATCTTTTTCCTGTTTTTTCGTGAAAAAGATGAACTACTGGTAGGTACTCAGCGACATCTTTCGGATTGATGGTTTTATCAAAAGAAGAAACCATGGTGACAGTGGATGGAATGTATTCATCCTGATTTAATATTTGAATATCCATTTGAGACAAGATTTTTTTAAAAAGTATTCATTTTTAAACATAAAATGAGCATACATACATGTGGAGATTTTCCGTCTGACCCTTACTGTACTTGTTATTCTCAAACAAAAGAACAAACTCATGAGTATCGTCAGTTCAACAAAACTAACCAGACCTATAGTTGTTGCGATATCATTCCGTTAAACCCTATCGGTGTTTTTGAGACAGCCGGAGGATGTTCGTCTTCTGATTTTACTAGTCCTGTCCAATATTTAGAATATCTAGATAGCAATAACATTACACCTGGATGTAGTTACAGTACATTTTTTGGGGGTAATACAACAGAAGCTTCAAAAAGCAGTTATTTACAAGAGAATTTTCCCACACTTTTTCAAAACGCTACTATAAATTACCAAATGTACAATAATTTTGTATGTGATAACGGGACTTCAAGGGAAATCCCTTCACAAACAGATGAAGCTGTCACTTGTTCTGCTGGATATGTTCCGTATCTTGTACAATATAAGACTAATTTAGATAATTCTCCTTATTATTCTTACATGACTATTTGCTCCAATAGGGCATTCCAAAAAATAACAACCGGAACAGAAGGAACATTAGATTATCAAGTATCAAGATTTCAAACAAATGATGGAACTCCCTGTACCACACATAGTTGTACTCTATCTTATGAATCAGGGAATTATAACAATTTAGGGAACCAAGGTCCTATTTTTGAAGGAGTTAAAGCAAAAAATAACGATTCTTATCTGATAGCTGGATGTATTATTTTGGTTGTTGGATTAATAATTTTTGGTGTTCTTGGTTATTATATTTATAAAGAGGACGAAGAATTACAAACCAATGTAACTAAGAAAAATTAATTATTATTTAACAATAATAATTATTCCAAAAGAGTGGCAAAGTAGAAGAATAAAGAACTAAAAAGAATCTGATTAGGATGTTCTTTTTCTATTTTTAACATATTAGTATAATCAAATAGATTTGTAAATTTGTTATTTATTAAATCATCTATTAATTTTTCTAAAATTTCTCTTTTCTCTGGATGATTTCTTTTCAAAATCTCAATTAAAATAACAGCTTCTTCCAAAGATTCAATATTCCCTCCTTCGTAAATTTTAATAGCATGTTTAATTTCTTCAATATATTCTTTCTTCCATCCTTCTAGTGAAAGATGAAAATTAAGTATTTCTGGATTTGGACCGATATCAGGAAGTTCAAAATCTCCTAATTGAATTATTTCTCTTAGATAAAATTCAGATAATTTTGAAAGATTTTCTCTATGAGAATGATAGTCATCTTCTTTCTCATATTTGGAAAAGAAAAGGAGTAAATCCTTATTTCTACCTTCCAAAGAATTATCTTTTTCTAAGTCTCCTATGACTTTAAATTCTTCCATATTTAAAAAGAAATGATAACAAAATGTTATCATTTTTAGTTTCTACAAAAAATGAATTAGTATCATCTTATTTTGTTTTTTCTACATTTAGTATCAAACAACTAATTTTAATTCCAAAAATAATTGAAAACATATATATTGTTATTTATCTTATTAATTATTTATCTAATTTTATTCCTTTGTACGAAAAGTTAAATTAATCCATATCTACAGAAATTTCAAAAAAATCATCTGTTTGAGAAGTAAGGATTTCTTGAAAGTCATCCAAATTATTAATTTTTACTCTATCTTCTTCCTCTTCAACCAATTTTTCATCACCATATTTTTTGTTGACAGTATTGAATAATTTAACAATATAACTTGTTACATCAAAATCATCAAAACCTTCAGAAGTATTTACTTTTTCTACTTCTTCTTTCAAATTAATAAATGATAAAGCTTTCATTCCAAGATTGTTGTAAGAAACAACCATATTAGCAGCATCGAAACCAGACCCATAATTAAATTGAAGAATAACATTGTTGTGATTTCTAACAGTCCCATCATAAGTTACAATTAAATTTTCTTGAGCTTTTACCATCTTTCTTTGAAGAGTACCGGTTTCTGCTGTTTGCATGGCTTGGTCAGTTTGGGTAATTCTAGCTGACTGAGCTTGAGCAAAAAACTCGTCTGGATTTAAACCTTGATAATAGGAATTTTTTGCAAATCCTCTTGAATAGATACTCATATCATCAACATGAAAAGTTGGTAGCCATCTTTTTCCGCCTGAAGTTAATTTTTCAGGTCTATCTTGACTAATCATATTCTGTCCAACAAAAGCGGCTGAACTTCTAATTTGACGTTCGTTACCTTTAGCTTTAGAATTTAACATAATAAATAGAGAATTATTTCTTTCTAAATAATTTGTGTAAAACTTATTTTCTACTGATTTTTCTCTATCATTAATCATTCTAATTATTTTTTGTTCTCTTTCTTCTTTTTCTAAATATCCAACATCTTCATTCAGTTTAGGAAGACTAATAACTTCTTTGTTTAATTTTTCAAATTCATCTAATTTGAAGTCATTAAATTCTTCAAAACCGTCTATTTTGATATCTTTAAATGAAATAGTCATTCCATATTTAAAAGAATACCAGTTGAACAAAAAGTTAGCATTTGAAATAAACTGAATTGTGTATTCCATTCCATATTGTTTCCACAAACTTTGGATAATTGAACCCGGAGTAGAACCAACCTGTGCTTTGGTAAGAACTCCTTCAACCAAAATTCCATTTCTAATTTTTATACTTCCTCCATCACTGTTGACAAAGGTATATAAAAAGTCTTCTGGGAAAAGCAAAGATGTTAAAGATTTTCCGGAATATTTTTTAACTTCTGGGTATTTTTTCAATCTTTCAAAGAGAGTGGATAAATTTTTCTGAGTATAATTTCCTTTTTCATACATCTCTATAGAATTGACACCTTCGTAAAATTCTTGTTCACTGAAAACAACTTCTGGTTTAGTTAATAAATAACCTCCAATTACACTGTTCATAACTAAACCAGCTTCAGGTCCTGAATGAGCAGAATTCATGACATTGTTAGCACAATACATAATCATTCTTCCTTCAATCTGTGCATCAATTGTCTGAAGCATGTGAAGATTTCCTTCGTCACCATCAAAATCAGCATTATGTCCACTCGTTGATGATAAGTGAATACCAAGAGACAGTTTATCTTGAAAATTACAAACATAACCTAAGAAAGATTGACGATGAAGAGTAGGCTGACGATTGAAAAGAATGATATCACCATTTTCGGAAAATCTTCCAACTTTGTCACCAATATTAATACTATGTTTTCGACTATCGTATTTTAATTTTCTTCCGGAAAAAGAACCCTTTGAAGGACACAAATAATCTATCCTACCAGAAGCACTCAAGTCCATTACATACTTATAATTATAAATTGTTACTATTTCAGGAACTGTTAGAACAGAAGCCATAGCTAAAGGTGTAGCTATTTCTCCAAATGAAATACTTCGATTAGGCCCTAGAACAGTACGACCAGTAAAATCAGCTCTTTTACCCATCATATTATCTCTCATCAAAGAACCTTTTCCAGAAATTCTATCGTTAATAGATTTACAGACATCAGAAGGTGACCTTCGATGAGTTTGGTCACAATTCTGAATAGAATGGTCGTAGATGTAAATAATCTTTTTCAAGCATTCTTCTCTCCGTTCTTCTTCTGTAGTTGTTTTACTATCTTCTCTATCAATCTGATAGTATTCAATAATTTTTGAAAGTACTTCTTCGTATCCAGTGGTTAAATAATCTTCTTGTTTTTGATTGTCACGGATAACATAAGGTCTAGCAGAAACAGGCATAACAGGAATAAAATCAACGATAAAATTAGAAGGATGATTATTGATAAAACCTAAAAGTGAGACATCTCTATCTGACATAGAATTAAAAATATTTTTAATTTTTTCCACACTTAGATGATATTGATATTCTTCTTTTCCAACTTTTTTGATACAAAACATGTTAACATCTTCATTATCTCCTGATTTCTGAGGTTTAAAAATAGGGTTAGGTGGGCACCCGTTAGTACATTTTGCTTTACCGTCTTTAGAAAGTTCAGCTATTTTATTCAATCTAGCAAAACCTTGAATTTGTATTAAACCGCTTTCAATAATATGTTTTTCACTCAAGAGTAAACTATTACATGTATTACAAACACATTGTAATACCTTCATAGCAATTAAGCGAAAAAATGGATGAATAATGTCTTCTGGCAAATTAATCATCCCAAGATGTCCCGGACATTCTTCATTTGTTTTTTCACAAGTAGCACATAAACGATAATTTTCAATAGTTCCAAGTCTTGGGTCGTCGGTTGTATTTGTCAAATCTTGAGTTTTATTAATATTTTTTACATCGCAAACAGAAATTCTACTTAATGTATCACGGGTCATAACAGAATAATCAATCGAAACCATTTCAAGTTGTTTTAATTTTTGTTCCCGTAAAAAAATTTCAACAGAGGTCTTGTTTTTCTGAAAATCAGAAACATTTACAGCATTAACCTTTTCCCTTTTTTTCTTTTCAGGTTTAGATTTGCTGGTTAATTTTTTAGATTTACCTTTGTTTATTTTTTCAAATAATGTTGGCATTTTTAGAAAACTAAATATTTAAAATTATCATTTTTATCTTTAAACAAACCTTATCAAAAATGAAAGAAGTTTACGTTTTCTTTGAAAAAGAAAACATTAAAGGGGTCTTTGACAATTTCATTAAATTTAGAAAAAACACCTTTCATTATATTTTAGGTTTGTTAGTTAAATCTGGTGATTTTAAAAATAAATTAGAAGGAGGTAAAACTATGAAAAAGGAATTTACCAGATTCTACTCAAAATCAATGGAAGATTTAGTTTACAAAGATTGGAGATGGAAATGTCAAAAATTTCTTTTAAATGATTTAGAAGAAGAGGAAAATACTCAAGAAAAGGAAAATCAGCCAAAAGAAATATATGATTCTAATTATACTAAAATTAAAGTTCTGAAAGGAACTAATAATTTTAAATCTTTAAATTCAAACCTAGCTTATGTTAAATTATCTCCTCTCTATGGAAGGTGAAATTTTTACTAAAGATATTTTGAACATATTGTTAAAAATGAATATCAATCTTAAATATTTACAATTTAAAATTGAGATGTTAAATTTAAAAAATATAAGTTCCACTCCTGTAACTTTATTGAAAAAAACTTGCAGGAAAGAAGATCATTTATCCTTGTTACACCAACTGACAAAGGATGGAAATGCTAGAGTTTTTTCTGTTTATCAAAATGATAAAACGGCTTCTTATTTACATTCCTACATCGAATTAAGGAAACCTGAAATCAAATCATATAAAATAAAAACAGGGGAGGTTGAGATGAAGAAAGCTGATTTATATTTAGCTGATTTCACTAGTACCAAAAAGATTCTTCTTAATAATGTAAAGAAAAGAAATATAGATTTTTGTGATGTTTTATTAATCAATGATTTTCATTTCGATACTCCTGAAAAAAGTTATTTTATTCTACTTTGGCTTGAAATGTTTAAAAGAAGTGACACAAGACCTTATTTATTAATTACAACAGATTGTTACTTAATACCAGAATTACCTTTTGATTTAGATAAAATTTCTATCCAAGAGTTTGGAAAAAACGAGACAGATTTTGAAATATCTTATCACAACGAAAATTTTTCTCCAAACTCTTTAAAATTAATAGAAGCTATTGTTGATGTAACAAATACTTTACATACTGACAAACCTGTTGAATATTTACAAACTTCTCTTTGGTTAATTTTTTACTCAGGGAAAAGAAATTTATCTCTTTTAAATAAATCTCTCTACGATAAATTAGAAAATATTAATATTTACTCTTATAATAATATTTCTGATTTTAGTAAAATTTTAAATAAAGGAACTAGAACAATCATTACTATAGATGAAATGTATGAAGACAGTATATTTTTAGAACCTGATGGAGTTATCGATTCTATGGTTTCGGAATATAGAGATGAAAACGAAAAATTATTTTATCAATATTCTTCAAAACAATCAGCAGAAGTAAAATCTTCTTATCTAAAAAATGGTTTCTGTTATAGATTATGCACAGAAGACTTTTTCGAACAGCTTCAAAAAGTTCAATTGAGTTCTCTTGGTTTAGCAAATTTAGAAAAACAGATGTTAGAGATTGTTAATTTCAATATTGGTGTTACAAATTTTTATTCTCCATTAATCAAAAAAGAAAGGATAAAGGAAACAGTTAAAAAATTAAAAATATTGGAAAATATCACTCCTGATGATAAAATTACCAAATTAGGTAAAGTTACCAAGGATTTAAATTTAAAAGTAGTAAATGGAAGTCTTTTATTAGATTGGATAAAGAATGGAGAACCCAGTTTTCCAATGATAGTTTTTTTGGTTTTTTCAGAACTCAATTACCCTTTTATTCATTTTCCTTATAAAAATTATGGAGAATCAAGAAAAGACTACTTAGCAAGAAAAGAAGAAATTATCCAAAATTACTATAAAGAATCGTACGAAACTATTTTTGAACTTTATTTGAAAGTTTTTCTTCAAATTATTATAAGTGAAAAAACAATAAATATTAAGAATTATAATTTAATTTGCAAGAAATACAATTTGAACTATTTAGCTGCTAAAGAAGTTTTTACTAAAATAAAATTTCTAACCGATTATTTTAAAAAATATGTCAAGATAGGAATTTTTAATGTTGAAAATTTGGTTCACCTTTCAAAAACATATCTAGAAAAATTTTATTATAATGATTTGGGAACTTTAATTGACGATAAAAAAGGTTTGTATTCTTTTAAAAACGGAGAAGTTTATAAATTAGACGGGTATAAACATTTCAATGATTTAAAATCTTATCCGACAAAAATAGTTGTATTTGAAAAATGCAAAGTTAATGATTCTGAAGATTCTATTCAGAAAAGTAAGAGTCTTATTTATTATTTTGTCCCTTTAAATAATGTTTATATTGAAAAATAATTATTTATAGATTATAAATAATTATGTATTAAGATAAGTAACAATAAAATGGAAAACGATAAGAAGAGATTATCTTGGGACCAATATTTTGCCAAAATAGTTAAAGTAACAGCAGAAAGGTCGCCGTGTCATAGACTTCAAGTAGGTTGTCTTTTGGTAAAAGATAATAGAATTATTTCCCAAGGATATAATGGATTTTTACCCGGATATCCTCATAAATCTATCGTAATATGTAACCATGAACAGGCTACAGTTCATGCAGAACAGAATGCTATCACCGATTGTGCAAAAAGAGGAGTTAGCTGTCAAGGAGCCACTGCATACATCACACATTATCCCTGTATTATTTGCACTAGATTGTTAATTGCTGCTGGAATTAAAGAAATTAAATTTTTGGAAGAATATAATAATCACCATCTAGTTTTCCAGTTTTGCAAGCAAGGGGATATTAAATTAATCAAAATGGAATCTTAAAAATAATAAATAGAAATAATGAGTTAACAAAAATGTTAAAAGGAAATGATTTGATGATGGCTGTTGGAAGATACTCTATTTTGATGTCTTTAGCAGCTCCTATTTATATTTTTGCTTCTGGGGAATATCATGATGGTGGAAAATTAGCTGTTGCTATTTTAACATTCGTTGTTATCTTAACAACATACATGTATTGGAGAAAAAAAGATTTTATTAAAAAAGGATTCTGGAGAAATTTTGATAGGTTAATAGCTGCTTCCCTCGTTATCATCCCATTTGTTTTAGTTGACCAAGAAAAAAGATGGGATGTCAGGACGTTTCTACTCTTATCTATTTATTTCTATCTCCTTGGAAATGCTTCACAATGGAACGATCATAATGGTTATTTAAATCATGCAGCTTTTAGATATTTTGCAGCTCTTGGTATTATTGTATATATTGTTAAAGATTCTGACAAAGTTTATCAAGACGTTTTTGTTGGTTTAGCCACTATCGGATTAATTTTATCTTCTTATTTAACTATCAAAGATTATCGTCAAAAGAATAAAATAGACAGTCTAAAGAAAAGTAGTATTATATTTTAATGATTAAATAATTTTAACAGGTCTCTTCTGTTTGATAGACTTAATAAATGTGGAAATAATAGTTCTTTTGATATCACCGTCGACAATAATACATGTTTCTTCTAATTTAATTTTTGTTAAATCTTCGAGCTTATCAAAAACTTGTTTTACTTTATTCATATCAGCTACACTAACACTACTTCCGGATGTATCAAAAATAAATCTTACCTTATCATATTCTTCATAAGATGTCTTAATTTTTTGATAAAATTTATCTATATCCATATTTTCTCTCAATTTAACATATACATCTTGTACCATTTTTCATTATTTTTCTATTAAAATAATGAAAATTTAGGGTCTAGTTGTAACAGCATTGCATCCTCCTATATTACCTATGCTTATATCGTCCCAGCAGGTCAAGAAATTATCCAACTTCTCTGATTTCTGGTCATCTGCTGTATCAAATACAAATTGGAATTTTTCCACAAGTTTTGGTTCTGCAGCAAAAATACCAAACAAAACAAAGAACCCAGTTGCGTAATTCTTCAAATAAATATGTTCTTTTGGTGGTTTGTAGCACAAATCAGGGAAATAGTTTCCATAAAACCAAATAATAAAATAGAAGACAAGAATTAAATACATGACTTCGCCACATGCTTGAATAAAAACAAAAAACTTAGAATCGTTTCTATCTAATGATTTTACTAAATATTCATCAACGCTCCATGAGAGAACGATTGCCGTTATTAAATAAACAAGACCGGTGATAAATGCATCTATTAACCAAAGAAATTTATACCAAATTGGAACTTTGTAATACCAATAATAATTTCCATTATTTACAATCTTTCCAGCATCTGCTAAATCATTATGTTTAATTTTCTTATTCAAATCTTTTTCTGTTTTTATCTTCTTTCTTGTATCTATAACTGTAGCATTAAAAGCACCTTTATTTGTAGGATTAGATGATTTTTTCTTTTTACTATTATTTCTCATATTTTATGTTGAATAAATTTTGTATTATTGTTAAATTAATACAAAATTGATATTTTAAAATATAATTTTTAATTTAAACCATGAATATTATAATGATTATTCCGCTTTTTTTGCTGATATCTCTCTTCTTTGCTGGATATGAATTTTTCTTAACTCAAAAGAAAAAAGAAATACTTCTCCTCAAAAAAGCTTTTAGTTATACCATAAATTGGAATATTGAAGCTGTTGGACTTTGTGCTAAGCATCGGGAATATCCCGAAAGAGTTGAAAATATTATCGATACCATACTTCATATATTTGACAATGGAAACAGACCTACTGTTGTTTTGACAGAAGTAAATACTTCTATTGCAAATAACCCTCGTTTGTTAAATGGTTTGAAAAAATTAAACTTGGGAGTCGATTTTGCTACCAAAGGTGAACATTGTGCCAAACCTGTTGAAGAAGACCCAGATGGAATATTGTTTATTTATCCTAAAGAAAAATTCGTAGATCTCAAAGTTGAGGTAAAACCTCATGCTATTGCGACTCATGAAGAAAAAGGAAAAATGAAAACATCTGGTGCTCCATACATCAAAATTTCAAGTCCACTGGGTTATTTTGTTGCTTTGGTTCATTTAAAATCTAAAACTAACAATACTCAAGTTCGTTTTGACCAATTGGTTGATGGTAAAATCTTTACTGAAAGTGGTAAAGTTAACAGCAAACTTGTCGGTGCTTTTGGAGATTTTAACGAATCTCTAAGTAATAAAGACGAAACTTTGGTGTTAGATACTTTTCGGAAAGCAGGGATGAATAACGAAATGGAGCATTGGGATTTTTCGAATATGAAAGAATCTAAAGTTTTAAAAGATGAAATTTATAATAATGATTCAAGAAAAGTTAATGAACAAGGAATGGCTCTCACAACTACTGATTGGGGTTTCTTCAGAGGAGGAAATATAACAGGAAGATGTGCAGGATATCCTTCGAATCCAGCTCAGTGGTATGATATGTATTACTCAGACCATCGTCCTGTATTTATTGAAATTCATTAAATTATCTATCTATTTATTATATTATATATTATATTATATATTATATAATATTCATTAAATTATCTATCTATTTATTATATTATATATTATATTATTATATTATTATATTATTATATTATCTATCTATTTATTATATTATATATAATATATTATTCATTAAATTATCTATCTATTTATTATATTATATATAATAAATAATAATATTATTTTTTCATATGAAGAACCCCCTTGATATATCTTTTCTTGAGTTCTTTTTCTAAAATATCTAGTTTTTCTAACCAAATCTGTTCTGCAGTAGTATCTTTAGCAATTTGTAATTTTGCTTTAGACTCTTCTAATTGTTCTTTGCATCTGTTAACAGATTCTACAGAAAAATCACGACCTTTTGATTTTTCATAGTATTCAAACGGAATTTCAAATTGTTCCATTTTTTCTTTAATAACATCTTCTTTCACTTTAATAATTGTAATATCTTGTTTCAAAACATGAACAATAAATTTCATTTTATAACTGATATCAATCATCCTTTTCTCTTCGAACTTGATTCTATTTTGTCGAACAGCCGTGTAATGCATTATCATATGTTTGAAATATGTTTCCATTACTTGCTGGATACAATTATATCTTTTTGGAAATCCAAGATGGTCAATCAAAGTAATATTGGTAATTCCAAAACTTCGAGTTAATTTTAAAGTCCGGTGATTAGGACAACGATAATTCTTGTTCCAATGAATTAGAAATTCTGGTTTTTCAGTTGTTGAGTTATCTTTGAAATCAAAGATAGGTTTACTCTTATCTTGTACCAAAAATTCTAACCATTTTCGATAACGAATAATCCATGATTTGATAGGAAGTTCTGTTACTTTAATAATAGGTCCGTCATTTTTATGAGTTCCAACAATATCATATTTTCCATAAGTTTTTAGTGTCAGTTTAGATTCTTGAGAATGTTTTAAAACTGCCAAACTTTCTTGGTCCATTTCTTCTAATTCTTCTTCAGAAAGTTGGTCTAGATTGATATGTCCTGTAAATGGTTTGTTAGGTTTAATATCACTTGGTAAAATTTCTTCTCCTTCTTCATCACTGTCTTCTACAACAATATTTCCTTTTTTACGAGAACTTCGATTAATAATTTTCATCTTACCGGTAAAACCATTGTACCATGGTGGAATAGGCACGGGCTCTTTTCCTTTGCATTTTTCTCGATACCATTTAATTACATCCATTGGGTTGTGACATGGAGTAGAAGTGGAAAAAGCAGTAGCAATTCCGTTTGTTCCATTAACGATTCCCATCGGAATGACACCGGGCAACCACAAAGGTTCGCATTCTTCGTCATCAATCACTCGTTTCTTGACCAATTCCACTGATTCTTTATAATAAACAAAAGGAATCCACCATGCGAGATGAGTCTCTGAATAACGAGCATCTGCTGCATTTTCACCTCCATCCGCTCGAGCTCCAAACTGACCATCTTTCTTGAAATACCCCATATTGTTGGAACCGATAAAATCTTGTGCCATCTTGATGAAAGTATCAATCAAAGATTTTTCACCGTGATGGTACTGAGTCATATCTGCTGCTTTGTTAGAGAAACGACCAACTTTGATAGACTTTCCTTTCTTTGGGTCATAATTGAAATACGATAACGCAGAGTATAATGCTTTTCTTTGGGAATCCTTCAAATGGTCAAATTCAGAAGGAATAGCTCGAAATAGCGAAGCGACAGAATACCCAATTAATTCACGATTAATAAACTGAGAAATATC
>Ga0208645_1001729_pt1 | contig 18482 bp, 20 predicted proteins | sample VirMetDEL_Sep_01_FD_184519 | JGI IMG/M metagenome (GOLD analysis project Ga0208645, IMG submission 184519) | Aqueous microbial communities from the Delaware River and Bay under freshwater to marine salinity gradient to study organic matter... | ecosystem: Environmental > Aquatic > Marine >... | reverse complement strand
AGAGAAAGGCGAAGAGCTGTGGCTGCTCTTCAGGGCGCAGTTCGACGTGATTCGACGCACCACCGCGCTCCACGAAGAACAAGGCCTTGAGCATGAACACACAGAGAAAGGCGGAGCAGCCACCAACCAGAAAATGCACGATCGCGTCTTCACTGCCGGCCAGGCCGCTGCTGATCAGGCGCCAGGCGGTCCAGCCGAACCAGCCTGCCAAAGCAAAATACAGCGCGACGAACAAGGCCAGACTGCCGACGGCGAGCCAGGCTTGGCGTTTGTAGACGGAGCTGGGGCGAGTCAGCGTTGCGGGCACATCGCTGGGCCCGGCGGGGTAGAGATCTTCCATATCGTGTCCTTGTCTCGAAGCCTGTTCGGCATTCAAGGGCGTCCATTGCACAGGGGGTTGCAGGGCGAGAGTTTTTACCAGTCGGATGCGATTCGTCCAGGGCCTGGTGTGACGCTCGACTTATTTTTGCATGGCCATTCATCGGCTGGCAGCTGAAGCACAGCGCAAAGCCAGAGGGTGAGCACAAGGAAAAACGCGCACCTGCAGGTGCGCGCTCCGCTTCGGCTGAGTGCTTTTTCGAAGGCACCCACGCAGAGCGTGGGCACCATCGGTATGCTCGCGCTGGGTCTGTAGGAGCGGCTTCAGCCGCGAGCCGTTAGTGACGCATCACTTGCCCGACTTGATCGACGTCCACGCACGCGTACGTACGCGCTCGATCTTCTGCGGCAGCGGCTGCACTACATACAGCGATTTCTGCATCTCCGGGGTCGGAGTCAGATCGGGGTCGGCGGCGATTTCCTTGCTCACCAGTTCCATACCCGGCACGTTGGGGTTGGGGTAGCCGAGGAAGTCGCTGATCGGCCCGATGACCTTGGGTTCGAGCAGGTGGTTGATAAAAGCAAGCGCCTCATCCTTGTTCTGCGCGCTCTTGGGGATGGCCCAGGTGTCAAACCAGATCGGCGCGCCTTCTTTCGGCAGGCGCCAGTTGATCTTCACGCCGTTGCCGGCTTCCTTGGCGCGGTTGGCGAACTGGTAGAAGCTACCGGAATAACCGATAGCCACGCAGATGTCGCCGTTAGCGATGTCGGTCATGTACTTGGCGGAGTGGAAATAGGCCACGTAGGAGCGCACTTTCAGCAGCAGTTCGGTGACCTTGCCATAGTCGGCAGGGTTGCTGCTGTTGGGATCGAGGCCCAGGTAGTGCAGGGCGATGGGAATGATCACGGCAGGCGAGTCGAGCATGGCCACGCCACAGGATTTCAGTTTCTCCATGTACTCGGGTTTGAACACCAGGTCCCAGCTGTTGACCGGGGCGTCGTCGCCGAGTGCGGCCTTGACCTTGTCCGGGTTGTAGCCAATCAGCACGGTGCCGTACATGTAGGGCACGCCGTACTGGTTGCCCGGGTCGTTCTTCTCCAGCAGCTTGAGCAGCGCCGGATCGAGGTTCTTCCAGTTGGGCAGCTTGGACTTGTCCAGCTTGGCGAACACGCCGGCCTTGATCTGGGTTTCGAGGAACTGGTTGGAGGGGATCACCAGGTCATAGCCGGAGTTGCCGGTGAGCAGCTTGGCCTCCAGCGCCTCGTTGGTCTCGAAGGTGTCCCAGGTGATCTGGATGCCGGACTCCCTCTGGAAGTCCTTGGGCACCGACGGCAGGATGTAGTCGGCCCAGTTGTATACACGCAGCTCCTTGGCCTGCACCGCAGCGCTGAGCAGGGTGGCGCCGCACAAGGCGGCGCCGAGCATCTGTTTGAAGGCTTTCATCGTTTCACCCCTGAAGTGTCGTTGTTGGTCTTTTGGTTGGGTGGACCGGGGCGCGTAGCTGACGCTTTATCCGTCCACCGACACGCATGACGGTGGACGGATAAAGCGTCGCCCCCCTTCGCGCAGAAAAGGCGCCTCTCAGGCGCCCTCGAACCCCTCCAGCACATTGACCGCGTTGACGCCGATGGCCTCCACCGCGTAGCCGCCTTCCATGATGAACAGCGTTGGCAGGCCCAGTGCGGCGATGCGCCGGCCCATAGTCAGGTAGTCCGGGCTGTCGAGCTTGAACTGCGAGATCGGGTCTTCCATGTAGGTGTCCACACCCAGCGACACAACCACCACCTCGGCGCCGTATTCGGCGACGCGTTGGCAGGCCTGCTCCAGCGCGGCGTTCCAGGTGTCCCAGGTGCTGCCCATGGGCAGCGGGTAATTGAAGTTGTAGCCCTCGCCCGCGCCTTCGCCCAGTTCGTCGGCATAGCCGAGGAAGAACGGGAATTCCTCAGTGGGGTCGCCGTGGATCGAGACGAACAGTACGTCGCTGCGCTGGTAGAAGATGTCCTGGGTGCCGTTGCCGTGGTGGTAGTCGACATCGAGGATGGCCACTTTCTTGCGCCCCTGGTCGAGGAAGGCCTGGGCGGCGATGGCAGCGTTGTTCAGGTAGCAATAGCCGCCCATCACGTCGCCAGCGGCGTGGTGGCCTGGCGGACGGCACAGGGCGAAGGCGCTGTGGGCGCCATTGGCGATCTCCTGCTGGGCGCTGAGTGCCACCTGTGCGGCGCTGTAGGCGGCCTGCCAAGTGCCGGCGGTGATCGGCGCACCGCCGTCGAAGCTGTAGTAGCCGAGCTGGCCGTGCAGGTCATTGGGGATCATCCGCCGCAGGGTGCGCGCCGGCCAGGTGAACGGCAGCAGGTCGCCCTTGCCACTCCGTTCCTGCCAGCGCGCCCAGGCGCCCTGGAAGAATTCCAGGTAGGCCTTGCTGTGGATGCGCTCGATGGGCGCAAGGCCGAAATCCTTGGGCGCAAGGACCTCGCCGAGCTGGCGATCCTTGACCCGTTGCAGGATGTGGTCGGCGCGCTGCGGCTTCTCGAAGCAGGGCATCAGTTGCCCGTCGATCAGCTCGCATTTGCCGTGGTGCAGGTGGTGGTCGTCGCTGTAGTAGGTGAGCATGCAAAGCGCTCCAGGCTCGTTGTTGTGCGTGCATTGTTCGCTTGCTGCAGCTCGCGGGAGAACGCTGACAACGGCCAAAAGGGGATCGAAATGGCCAAATTGCCCTGCCACCCCGATGCCCGACGGCAAGATGTAACGGGGTGTGAGCCTTAAGTTTTCGTTAAGCCAGTACGCCGAAGGTGACGGCACCGAACCCCATCAGGAGCCTCACCATGCGTCGTCTACTGCTCGTTCCCGCCATGCTCGCCTGCGCCGCGCCGGCCTTCGCCAAGACCGAATGCACCACGGCCGACCGCTCCACCTGGCAAGACCCCGAGCAGTTCCAGGCCAAGCTGGTGGCCGATGGTTACAAGATCAACAAGTTCAAGGTCACCGACGGCAACTGCTACGAGATCTACGGCTTCGACAAGGAAGGCCGCAAGGTCGAGATCTACCACGACCCGGTCAGCGGCAAGGCCGTGAAGAGCGAGATCGAAGACTGATCGCAGCCCAGCGCCGGCCCTGGCGGCCGGCGCCTCGTGACGAGAGCGCCTCCATGCCCCTTTTTGCCCGAATCACGCTGGGCGGCCTGCTGCTGCTCGGCGCCGCGCCGCTGCTGGCAGACACCGACTGCGCCCGTCCCGACCGCAGCGCCTGGATGCCGGAGTCGCAGTTTCGCGAGCAGATGAAGCGCCAGGGCGTGCAGATCACCAAGTTCCGCATCACCCCCGGCCACTGCTACGAGATCTACGGCTTCGACGCCGCTGGGCACAAGCTGGAGGTCTACTACGACCCGGTCGACGCCCGCCCGGTAGCAGAAGTCGCCAGCTCGCGCCTGGCGCATCCCAGCCATCCCTGACGCACCGACCATGACCTCGACCTTCAAGACCTGCGCCCTGTTGCTGGGCGCGGCCACGCTGTTCGCCTGCGCCTGGTTCGGCGCCGCGCCCCATGCCCTGGCACCCTTCGCCAACCAGCCGGCGCCACCTGCGAGCGATGCGACTCCGGCCCTGGCCGCGCACTTCGCCTCCTCCGACCTGGAGGATTTCGTCCACTCCGCCTCGATCACTGGCCTGCCCGGCGGCGACCTGATGGCCGCCTGGTTCGCCGGCAGCCGTGAAGGCGCGGCCGACGTGCAGATCCGCGCCGCGCGCTTCGATGCTGCCAGCGGCCAGTGGAGCGCCGAACGCGTACTGGCCAGCCGCGAGTCGACCCAGCGCGCGGTCGGCAAGCACATCCGCAAGCTGGGCAACCCGGTGATCAGCCTGGCCCCGGACAACCGCCTGCGGCTGTTCTACGTTTCGGTATCGCTCGGCGGCTGGGCCGGCAGCGCGGTCAACGCCATGGTCTCCGATGACCTCGGCAAGACCTGGTCGGCACCCCGGCAACTGGTCACCAGCCCCTTTCTCAACATCAGCACCCTGGTACGCGCCGCGCCGGTGTTCCATGCCGACGGCAGCATCGGCCTGCCGGTGTACCACGAGTTCCTCGGCAAGTTTCCCGAGTACCTGCACCTGAGCGCGAGCGGCGAGGTGCTGGGCAAGTACCGCATCGGCAAGGGCCGCTATTCCCTGCAGCCGACCGTGGTAGCGCTGGACGAGCGCCGGGCCGTGGCCCTGCTGCGCTATGCCGGCGAGCAGCACCATCGCGTGCTGGCCAGCTACAGCGAGGACGCCGGGCGCAGCTGGAGCCGGCCCGAACCGGTGGAGCCGAGCAACCCCAACTCGTCCCTGGCGGCGGTCGGACGCCCCGATGGCAGCCTGCTGGTGGCGATGAACGACCTGGAGGACGGGCGCTTTCGCCTGACCCTCTACGCCACCGACGCCAAGCTGGGCAACTGGCGCACCTTCGGCGAGCTGGACGAGAGCCCCAACCCCTGGGGCGAGCTGATCGCGCCAGGCGACTTCCCCGCCGTGGTCAGCGAGAAGTTCCGCGCCAGCGGCGGCAAGCCCGAGCAGCAGGCGCAGTTCCTCGAACGGGTGACCGCGCGCATGTGCAGCGCCGAGGGCTGCACCTTCGACTACGAGTACCCCTACTTCGCCCGCGACCGTGAGGGCACCTATCACCTCGTCTATTCGTGGAACGACATGTTCATCAAGCACCTGGCCTTCAACGAAGCCTGGCTGTCGGAGCGCCGCCCGCATGACTGACTTCTGGCTGCCGCACCTGTCCTTCACCCTGCTCGCCTTCCTCGTGCTGGCCCCCTTTGGCCGCGGCCGCCCGCAGCAAGTGGTCAAGCTACTGACCTGCCTGCTGCTCAGCCTGGTGCCAGTGCAGGGCATCAGCCTGGCGCTGCAGTTGCGCACCTATATCGGCGACCTGTCGGTGCCCAGCCTGGTGCTGCTCGGCTGGGCGACCCTGTGCCGCTTCGGCGTGGCACCTGCCGGCGCCCGTGATCGTCTGGCCAGCCTGGCACTGTTCGCCAGCATGGCCGTGCTGCTCTACCCGGCAGCACTGGGCCTGAGCTACGCCGACCCCTACCAGCTCGGCTTCGAGCCACGCCCGATGCTGCTGGTGCTGGGCCTGCTGTGCGCGGTGCTGATCGTTCAGCGCAGTTGGCTCGGCGCCCTGACGCTGGTGCTGGCGACCCTGGCCTTTGCCCTGCGCCTGGGCGCCTCGGAAAACTACTGGGATTACCTGATCGACCCCTACCTGGCCCTCTATAGCCTCGGCGCGCTGCTTCTGGCAGGCGGACGCGGGCTGCTGCTTCGTACAAGGAACCTCGCATGAGCTGGCTGAAATCGCGCCGCCTGCATTACCTGGCAGGCCTGACGGCGCTGCTGTTCGCGCTCTTCGCCGCCTTGCGTGGGGTGTTTCTGCTGGGCTTCTCTGTTGTCGACAGCCTCAGCGACGCGGACGTGCTGCACACCCTTGGTATCGGTTTGCGCTTCGACCTGCGCCTGGCCCTGCTGTTGATGCTGCCGGCGGGCATCCTGCTGGCGCTGCCCAAACTGCGCGCCGTGCGCTGGCTGCTGCGCGGCTACCTGCTGCTGGCCGTGGCGGCGCTGGGTCTGCTGTATATCCTCGACTTCGGCCACTACGCCTATCTGGGTGTGCGCCTCAACGCCACAGTGCTGCGCTTTGCTGGCGATGCGCAGATATCCGCCGGCATGCTCTGGCAAACCTACCCGGTGCTGTGGATAACCCTCGCCTGGCTGGCCGGTGTGGTGCTGTGGGCCTGGGCGCTGCTGCGCCTGGAACGCTCCACCCTGGATCGCCCCGCCAGCGGCAGGGTCGGCGTGCTGCCGGCCCTTGGCGGCGCGGCGCTGGTGAGCGTGCTGGTGTTCTTCGGTTTGCTCGGTCGCGCCAGCGCGCTGAATCTGGAGAACCCGGTGCCGCTGCGCTGGAGCGATGCCTTCTACAGCGGCAACAGCCAGATCGGTGCGCTCGGCCTCAACCCGGCGCTGTTTCTCTTCGACACCCTCAAGCTCGAACCCGCCGCCTTCGACGTGGCGGCGACGCGCGAACATTACGAGGTGGTCGCCGATTACCTGGGTGTCAGCGAGCGAGATGCGCAAGGGCTGAACTTCTTCCGCCAGCAGCCGCTGCAGCCCCACCGCATCCAGGCCGAGCGCCAGCCCAATGTGATTTTCGTCATGCTCGAATCCCTCGGCACCAGCGCCGTGGGTGCCTACGGCAATCCGCTGAACCCGACGCCGAATCTCGATCGTCTGGCCAAGGAGAGCTGGTTCTTCCGCCACTTTTACGTGCCGGTGACCGGCACCGCCAAGACGGTGTGGGCGAGCATCACCGGCATCCCCGACGTGTCGCGCCAGGAGACGGCCACGCGCAACCCGCTGGTCGCCCGCCAGCGCACGCTGATCAACGCGCTCGATGGCTACGAGAAGTTCTACATGATTGGCGGCAACGCCGGCTGGGCCAATATCAATGCGCTGATCCGCCAGAGCATCGACGACGTACAGCTCTACGAGGAACGCCACTGGCAGTCGCCGCAGGTGGACGTGTGGGGCATCTCCGACCTGGATTTCTTCAAGGAAAGCACGCGCATCTTGGGCGCCTTGCCCAAGGACAAACCCTTCTTCGCCTACCTGCAGACCTCCGGCAACCACCGCCCCTTCACCATCCCCAAAGACAACGACGGCTTCGTGCCGCTCGACTTGCCGCTGGAACAGGTGCAGCAGGCCGGCTCGCGCAGCGTCGAGCAGTACAACGCCGTGCGTCTGCTGGACTTCAATATCGGTCGGCTGATGGAGCTGGCCAAGGAGCAGGGCTTCTACGACGACAGCATTTTCGTCTTCTTCGGCGACCACAACACCCGTATCAGCCAGATCCCGCACATGGCCCCGGCCTTCGAGCAACTGGGGCTGGAGAGCAACAACGTGCCGCTGTTGATCCACGCGCCGAAATGGTTGGCGCCGCGCGAGTTCGATGAGGCCGTGGGCCTGGCCGACCTGCTGCCAAGCGTGGCCGGACTGGTCGGCGTGCCCTTCGACAACGGCGGGTTGGGTCGCGACCTGCAACTGCCAGCGCCGGAAGGCGAACGCGCAGTGCCGCTGGTGCTGCAGGAAGGCACCTTCCCGGTGATCGGCGCAGTGACCCGTGATTTCCTCGTGCAGATGCAACACGACGGTAGCGCGCCGACCCTGCATGACCTGCGCTCGCCGACGCCGCGCGACAACGTCGCCGAACGTCACCCCAAGGAATTCCAGCGCCTGCTGGCGCTGAGCCGCGGCCTGCATGAGGCCGCACGGCTGCAAATGTACCGCAACGTACAGCCAGAGGAATGAGCACACCTGTAGGAGGCGCTTCAGCGGCGAGCTTTTATCGCGGCTGAAGCCGCTCCTACGGTGATCGCCCGTAGCCCGAATACATCCGGCTACGGGCAGCAGCTGTACCGCAACGTGCAAGCAGAGAAATGAGCCCGACCTGTAGGAGCCGCTTCAGCGGCGAGCCTTTATCGCGGCTGAAGCCGCTCCTACGATGATCGCCCGTAGTCCAGATACATCCGGGCGACGCGCTGCAGATGTATCGCAACGTACAAGCGAAGAAATGAGCCCGACCTGTAGGAGCCGCTTCAGCGGCGAGCTTTTATCGCGGCTGAAGCCGCTCCCACAGTGATCGCCGGTAACCCGGACTAGACCTGGGGAAAAGGTGCCGGATAGTCCCGGATTGCATCCGGGCTACGCGCGAAAGCGACTCGGCGGCACGCCGCTCCAGCGTTGGAAGGCATGACGGAAGCTGGCCGTCTCGCTGAAGCCGAGTACCTCGGCGATGCGACATACCGGCCATTGCTCCTCGCCGAGCAGCGTCTTGGCGCGCTCGAAGCGCAATTCGTCGAGCAGGCCCTGATAGCTGGTGCCCAGCTCCTGCAGGTGGCGACGCAGGGTGCGCGGTGAGCAGTGCATCTGCTGCGCCAGATTCTCCAGTCCCGGCGGCTCGGCCATCTGCGCGGCGAGCAGCTGTCGCACGCGCTCCAGCCAGGCCTGGCGGCTGCTGAATTCGGCATTCAGGCGGCGGCAACGCTCCACCATGTCGCCATGGGTGACGCTGTCGGCCAGCGGCAGGCGGCGCTCCAACAAGGCGGCAGGAAAGGCGAAGGCATTGCGCGGCGCCTTGAAGCGCAACGGACAGGAGAAGCTCTGCGCATAGCGCTTTAAGTAACGCGGCTGGGCATAGGTGAACTCGGCGCCCTCCACCGGCAGTGGCTGGCGCAGCAGTTCGTCACCGATCAGCTTCAGCGATGCCAGGCACATCTCCACATTGAACACTTCCAGCGCCTCGGCATCGCGGTAGCCGCTGGCACTGATCCAGGCCAGCTCGCCTTCCACCTGCAGATCGAGACGGAAATAGGTACCAAGCAGCGCCGGGTACTGCAACAAAAGGCGCCAGGCGTCACCAAAGGTGGCAGCCGAGAGTGCGGCGTAACCAAGCAGCCCATAGGAGGAAACATGCAGACTGCGCCCCAACTCGAGGCCGAGGTCTGCACGCAGGACCAGGGCATTGGCGCAGACCTGCTGCTCCTGCACCCGGGTGATGCGCACGTCGGCATTGTCCAGATCAGCCGCACCAATCCCGCTCCCGGCCAGCAATTGCGGGCGCAACTCGGGCTGCTCGGCGAAGCGTTGCAGAATCAGGGATACCACGTGCAGGGTGGTCAGCGAGGCGTGCAGCATGATGCGTTCCATCGGTGCAGACCCGGATAACAACGCAAGAAATATGCCGCGATGGGCGGGCTGACGCCCGCCGGAGACGATCAGCGGTTACGCAGGATGGCGTTGATGAAGTCGCCCTGGTTGGCTTCATCCGAGCGAGTGGTGAACTGCAGTTGCCCATCCTGCTCGCGCAGTTTCATCGCCTCGCCGAAGCGGCAGTCGACGCCCTTGAGGGTCTTGGCCTCGGCCTTGTAGCGGTCGTCCTTGCCGCACAGGTAGGCCATCTGGTTGACCACCTCGCCACAGAAGCTCGGCACGCTGAGGCTCATCAGCTGCTCATCGCTGAGCGCGCTCCAGTCCACCTTGGTCGCCAGCGGGGTGCCGCAAGCCTTGCTGGCTTCGCCATCCGCGTCCTGCAGACGTGCGCTGTAGTCCGCCACACGCTGTTTGCGATCGAAGGCGGCCAGGCGCGCCTGCACGCCATCCTTTTCCTGCTTCTGGTAACTCGCGAGCAGCTCGGCCGGCTTGAGCGCCTTGCTCTTCTCTTCGTCGTAGCTGAGTTCGAAGCCCTGAGTGTTGGGCAGGTTGAGCTGGTAGCTCTCACCACTCCAGGCGCGGCGTTTGTTCAGCAGGTTGTAGTCGCGGCCATCGAGACGGATGCCGTAGTCGCGCTGCTCGTTGCCCAGCTCGCGGACCTCGGTGAGAAACACCACCTCGTCGAGCGGGTGGTTGATGCCGCGCACCTGCACCAGGGCCTGTTTGCCATCGGCAGAAGGGGCCAGCGCCAGGCTGACGCCCTGGCCGGCATCGAAGACCTGTGGATGCTTGGCCAGATCCAGCGCAGCGGCTTGAAGGGAGAGCAGGGAAAGGGCAACGAGCGAAACGTACTGTTTCATGACGACACTTCCTTGTACGGATGAAGGGCGCACAGTATAGCCAGCGACCTGGCATCGATCTGTGCGCCCGTCCGCGTCCGTTCTGTAGGAAATCGGCTCGTCCGAGGCCCTTTTCGAGTCAGAACTGCAGCACCACGCGCCCCTCGATCTGACCGCCACGCATCTGCTCGAAGATACCGTTGATGTTATCGAGCGTGTCGCTGTGCACTGTGGCCTTGACCAGGCCTTCACCGGCGAAGTCCAGCGCTTCCTGCAGATCGGCACGGGTACCGACGATGGAGCCGGTAATCGTGATGGCCTTGAGCACCACGTCGAAGATCGGCGTCGGAAAGTCGCCCGGCGGCAAGCCGACCAGCGTCACGGTGCCATGCCGGCGCGCCATGCCGATGGCCTGGCCGAAGGCGGCGTTGGACACGGCGGTGACCAGCACGCCATGGGCGCCGCCGATATCGCGCTGCACCACCTCGGCCGGGTCTTCCTTGCGCGCGTTGATGGTCAGGCTGGCGCCGAGCTTGCGCGCCAGCTCCAGCTTGGCGTCGTCGACGTCCACCGCGATCACGTGCAGCCCCATGGCGCGGGCGTATTGCACGGCAACGTGGCCAAGGCCACCGATACCGGAGATGGCCACCCACTGGCCAGGGCGTGCCTGGGTTTGCTTGAGGCCCTTGTACACCGTCACCCCGGCGCAGAGGATCGGCGCGATCTCGAGGAAGTCGACATTCTTCGGCAAGATGCCGACGTAATTCGGGTCCGCCAACACGTATTCGGCATAGCCGCCATTGATCGAATAGCCGGTGTTCTGCTGGCTTGCACAGAGGGTTTCCCAACCGGTCAGGCAGTGTTCGCAGCAGCCGCAGGCGGTATAGAGCCAGGGCACGCCGACGCGATCTCCTTCCTTCACACGGGTCACGCCGCTGCCAACCGCCGCCACGTAGCCAACCCCTTCGTGGCCTGGAATGAAGGGCAGGCTCGGTTTCACCGGCCAGTCGCCCTCAGCCGCGTGGAGGTCGGTATGGCATACCCCCGAGGCTTCGATCTTCACCAGAATCTGGCCGTGGCCTGGCAGAGGGACTTTTACCTCTTCGATACGCAGGGGTTCGCCGAAGGCGTGGACCACTGCAGCTTTCATGGTCTGGTTCATCACTGTTCCTCTTCCATGCGAGTGTCCGCCCAGTGTGCGTGCGCAACCCATGTGGGCATTGCTCCAGAGCAAGGTTTGCGCGGTTTTGCCTCACTGCCAGCGCCTGCATGACGAACGGTCATCGCCACTGCCCGACACCGCTGGCTTTGCGTTATACTGCGCGGCCTTCGGCCGGCAGCACCCGGCCAACGAATCATGACAAGCCACGCTGGCCCGCCCGCGTGGCTTGTTGGTTTTTGACGCGCCGCGAGGCGCCCGAGAGAAGAGGCACGACGATGAGCGCACTGGTTGGCGTGATCATGGGCTCCAAGTCCGATTGGTCCACCCTTAGCCACACCGCCGAAATGCTGGACAAGCTGGGCATCCCCCACGAGGTCAAGGTGGTTTCCGCCCACCGCACCCCGGATCTGCTGTTCCAGTACGCCGAAGAAGCCGAAGCCCGTGGCATCCAGGTGATCATCGCCGGTGCCGGTGGCGCCGCCCACCTGCCAGGCATGTGCGCGGCCAAGACCCACCTGCCGGTGCTCGGCGTGCCGGTACAGTCGTCCATGCTCTCGGGCGTCGACTCGCTGCTGTCGATCGTGCAGATGCCGGCCGGTGTTCCGGTCGCCACCCTGGCCATCGGCAAGGCCGGTGCGGTCAATGCGGCGCTGCTGGCGGCCAGCATCCTCGGTCACCAGCACCCGCAGTTCCACGCGGCGCTGAAGCAGTTCCGCCAGGAGCAGACCGATACCGTGCTGAGCAACCCGGATCCGCGCGAGGCCTGAAGCCCATTCCATCAAGGGCTGCGACACGGCGCATTTGCACCCTGTCCGCTGCTCGGAATGCTCATTTACCGGCGTAAACTCCGCTTCCTGCGCTGCGGGCAGCGTTCAACTGCTTGGTCTCGCCACCTGCTGAAAAGGGGCTTTGTTATGAAAATCGGTGTGATCGGTGGCGGCCAGCTGGGCCGCATGATGGCCCTGGCGGGCACCCCGCTGGGCATGAACTTCGCTTTTCTCGACCCGGCGCCGGACGCCTGCGCGCAGGCGCTGGGCGAACATATCCGCGCCGACTACGGCGATCAGGATCACCTGCGCCAACTGGCCGATGAGGTCGACCTGGTGACCTTCGAGTTCGAGAGCGTGCCGGCGGAAACCGTGGCCTTCCTCTCGCAGTTCGTGCCGGTCTACCCGAGCGCTGAAGCCCTGCGCGTCGCCCGTGACCGCTGGTTCGAAAAATCCATGTTCCGCGAGCTGGGCATTCCCACTCCGGAGTTCGCCGACATTCAGTCGCAGGCCGATCTCGATGCCGCCGTGGCCAGCATCGGCTTGCCGGCAGTGATGAAGACCCGCACCCTGGGCTACGACGGAAGGGTCAGAAGGTCCTGCGCAGGGCCGAGGACGTAAGCGGTGCCTTCGCCGAACTGGGCAGCGTGCCGTGCATTCTCGAAGGCTTCGTGCCCTTCACCGGCGAAGTATCGCTGGTCGCCGTGCGCGCCCGTGACGGCGAAACACGCTTCTACCCGCTGGTACACAACACCCACGACAACGGCATCCTCGCCCTGTCCATCGCCAGCACCGATCACCCGCTGCAGGCGCTGGCCGAGGACTACGTCGGCCGCGTGCTGGACAAGCTCGACTACGTCGGCGTGCTGGCCTTCGAATTCTTCGAAGTCGACGGCGGCCTCAAGGCCAACGAGATCGCCCCGCGCGTACACAACTCCGGGCACTGGACCATCGAAGGCGCCGAGTGCAGCCAGTTCGAGAACCACCTGCGCGCCGTCGCCGGCCTGCCGCTGGGCTCGACGGCCAAGCTGGGCGAGAGCGCCATGCTCAACTTCATTGGCGAAGTACCGCCGGTAGACAAGGTGATCAGCATCGCCGATTGCCACCTGCACCACTACGGCAAAGCCTTCAAGGCCGGGCGCAAGGTCGGTCATGCCACCCTGCGCAGTGCCGATCGCGTCAGCCTCGATAGCGGCATCGCAGCCGTTCAGGCACTGATAGCAAAAGGCTAACCGGACAATTCGCAGCTAGACTCTTGAACGACGGTGGTCGCTCAAGAGCCTGGCCATGAAACTGCTCCTTTCCTTGCTGTCCTTGCTGTTCGCACTGACCTGCGTTGGCGACGACGTACTGCGTGTCGACTTCCGTGAGCGGCCACCGGAAATGCGCGCAGTCGATGGCCTGCCCAGCGGCCCATTGATCAGCGTGCTGGAGACCGCGGCACACCGCATTGGCATAGACCTGCACTGGCGCGAAGCCCCCTTCCTGCGTAGCCTCGACGACCTGCGTTCAGGTCGCGTCGACCTGGTACCACGCGTTCTGCTCACCGAGCCACGCCGCCAGTACATTCACTTCCTGCCCAGTATCGGCAGCCAGCCGCTCAACGTACGCTTCATCGTGCGCCCAGGCGAAGAGGCCAGACTGAGCCGCTACGACGATCTGTATGACTTGTCACTCGGCGTGAAGCGCGGCACGGCCTATTTCGAGCCGTTCGATAGCGATGACCTGCTGGGCCGCGTCTATGCCAGCGACGATGCGCAACTGGCAGCGATGTTCCGCGCCGGGCGCCTGGACACCATCGCCGTGCTCGACATCGCGCCGATGGAGGCGCAATTCCAGGCGATGGATTTTCGCGACTACAGCTACGCTCACTACACCCACCAGCAGGTACTGGGCAATCACTTCGGCGCATCGCTCAAGCGCTACCAACGTGACCGCCGTAAACTCTACGACCGCCTGGGCGCGGAGCTCGAGCGCATGCGCGAGAATGGCGAGATCACCCTGATCTACCAGCGCTATGGGGTCAAACCACCGGATGAGGCGAACTGACACCTCACCAGCCTGTCCCATGCAGAGCCTGCCGCACAAGCGGCACTCATCAAGGAGACACGCCAATGGGCATAATCGGCACCATCTTCATCGGCCTGATCGTCGGTCTGATCGCACGCTTTCTCAAACCTGGGGACGACAGCATGGGCTGGATCATGACCATCCTGCTCGGCATCGGCGGCTCCATCGCGGCCACCTACGGCGGCCAGGCGCTGGGCATCTACCAGGCAGGTCAGGCTGCCGGTTTTATCGGCGCGGTGATCGGCGCCATCGTTCTGCTGGTAATCTACGGGGCAATCAAGAAGGGCTGACAGGCCCGGATCAGGAGCCGAGAGTTCGGCTCATCGCTAACGCCGCCACGAGATGCCATACCCCATGCGCCACCTGCTGCTCGCCCTGCTCCTTTGTACCGGCCTGGCCCACGCCGAACTGCCGGAAACCGACTGGCTCGCCCTGATGCCGCCCGAGGATCGCAAAGCCCTGGAAGAGATGCCCGAGATCAGCCATGACAGCCCGGAAGGCGACAGCACCTTCTACAGCGAAGGCGGCCTGCGCCAGCAGGACAAGAACCTGCCGGCGGTGATGTACTCGGCCAAGACCGTCGCTGCACTCGACGGCAAGGCCATCCGCCTGGGCGGCTACCCGGTACCGCTGGAGAACGACGAGAAAGGCAACAGCACGCTGTTCTTCCTGGTGCCCTACCCGGGTGCCTGCATCCACGTTCCACCACCGCCACCGAACCAACTGGTGCTGGTGCGCTACCCCAAGGGCATCGTGCTCGACGACATCTACGCGCCCATCTGGGTCAGCGGCAAGCTCAAGGTGGAAGCGATCAGCAACGACCTGGCCGACGCCGCCTATGCCATGGACGCTGGCGAAGTACGCCTGGTGACCGACGAAGACCTCTAACCGCCTCCATCCCCCCGCTAGGAGTTCCAGCATGAAAGCTGCTGCCCTGATGTTGCTGTGCCTGCTGTCCACCGCTGCACTGGCCATGGAGCCCGGCGAACGCCTGGCACCCTGGACGCTGCTGGATCAGTTCGACGCGCCCTACACCCTGAATGACGAGACCCGGATCCTGCTGGTCGCCCGCGACATGGACGGTGCCAAGCTGGTCAACGCTGCGCTGGAAGGCCAGCCCAAGGGTTACCTGGAACAGCGCCAGGCGGTCTTCCTCGCCGATGTCAGCCGCATGCCCCGCATCATCGCCAGCCTCTTCGCCCTGCCGAAGATGCGCGACTACAACTACCGCATCCTTCTCGACCGCGACGCGCGCATCGCCCCGCGCTATCCGGCGGGCGAGGGCGAGGTGCTGTGGTTGCAGCTGGAGGATGGCAAGCTGGCCCAGCAGCGCACCTATCGCGATGCGCAGGCGCTGCGCCAGGCACTGCAACAGGCAGACTAGCTCAGCGACTCGCTGGACAGACGCAGCTCCAGGCTGTGCCGTTGCCTGGCCTGCAACTGCACGACGTCCTCCAGCAGGTTGGCCGTCTCGATGCACAGCATGTTCTGCCAGGCATCATCAGGGAACTGCGACAGGCGTTTGGCCTTGTCGATCCAGGGATTCCACAGCACCGCCGAACGTGAGCCACGAGCATCCAGGTGGATGCGCCGCTGCCAGGCGGGATCGATGATGCTCAGGCGCGCCGCGGTGTCGCGGTAGATGCGGTCGGTCTCGCCGCTGAACCCGACAGCCCCTTCCTGGCGCAGCTCGCGCCAATCCTGCAGGGTGTCGATATAGCGGCAGCTCTGCAGGCCCAGCACCTGAACCTGGCGCACATCGCTGACGGCGAAGTAGGTGTGCAGGGCCTGGCTCAGCACCAGCGGGTGATCGCTGCGGTTCTCGGTCTCCAGGCGCAGCTGCAGATCGTCGCCCAGGCCGATTTCGAAGTGCACGCAGGCATCGCGCGGCCAACCCGGCAATGGTCGTTCGCGCGCGTCGAAGGCAAAGCGCAGCCTGACCCCATCCTCCTCTTCGGCAATGCTCAGCAACTGCCAGTCCAGATTGCGCACCAGGCCGTGGGCGGGGGCCTCGTCCAGCTGATAGTGCGCCTGCACCGCCTGTGGGTTGCGCCGCAGATCGCCGAACCAGGGCCAGCAGATGGGCACACCGCCACGCACGCTCTGGCCACGTCGATAGGCCGCATCGGGGCTCAACCAGATCAACGGCGGCTGGCCATCTTGCTGATAGCTGAGAATCTGCGCGCCTTGTTGGGCGACCAGCAGCTCGCTGTGCTGCGCCCGTATGCGCCAGCAGGTGAGCTGATCGAGCTCCACGCGTTCGACTTGGGTTTTGCTCATGAGGGCCTCTCGCTCCGTTGAGTAACGTCTATTTGAAGCATGCCATGCACCTAAAGCAAAACGCCCGTCACAGGGACGGGCGTCTGCTCACTGCATGTTATGACCTATGGACCATAGACCTGTTCCGGCAGCCAAGTGATAAGCCCAGGGAAGATATAGGCGATCACCAGCAGCAGAATCTGGATCAGGATGAACGGCAACACACCCTTGTAGATGGTGCTGGTAGGAATGCTCGGGGGCGTCACGCCACGCAGGTAGAACAGCGCGAAACCGAATGGCGGCGTGAGGAAGGACGTCTGCAGGTTCAGCGCGATCATCACACCCAGCCAGATCGGGTCGAGCCCCATCGCCAGCAGCACCGGACCGACGATCGGCACCACCACGAAGGTGATCTCGATGAAGTCGAGGATGAAGCCGAGCAGGAAAATCACCAGCATCACCAGGAAGAATGCACCGAGCACACCGCCTGGCAACTGGGCGAACACGTCCTCGATCAGCACCTCACCACCGAAGCCGCGGAACACCAGGGAGAACAGCGAGGCACCGATCAGGATCATGAAGACCATGGCACTGATTTCGGTGGTGCCATAGGCCACTTCCTTGAGCTGACCGAAGTTCAGCTTGCTCTTGCTCAGCGCCAGCAGCATGGCACCCACAGCGCCCAGCGCGGCAGCTTCGGTCGGTGTGGCGTAGCCGGCGAGGATGGAGCCGAGTACCGCACCGATCAGGATCAGCGGCGGAATCAGCGCCTTGGCCAGCTTGCCCCATTCGATCGGACCGAGCTCTTCCTGCGGCAAAGCCGGCAGTTTCTTCGGCTGGAAGATCGCCACGAAGATGATGTAGGTGATGTACAGGCCGACCAGCAGCAGGCCGGGCAGCAGCGCCCCGACGAACAGGTCACCGACCGAAACGGTCTTCGGCGAGAAGATACCCATCTTCAGCTGCGCCTGCTGATAGGCGCTGGACATCACGTCCCCCAGCAGCACCAGCACGATCGACGGCGGAATGATCTGCCCCAGGGTACCGGTGGCCGCCAGGGTGCCGGTGGAGATGGCCGGATCGTAGCCGCGACGCAACATGGTCGGCAGCGCCAGCAGGCCCATGGTCACCACGGTGGCACCGACGATGCCGGTGGACGCGGCCAGCAACGCACCGACCACGCACACGGAAATCGCCAGGCCGCCACGCAGGGTGCCGAACAGACGCGACATGGACTCGAGCAGGTCCTCGGCCACCCGTGAACGTTCCAGCATCACCCCCATGAACACAAACAGCGGCACGGCGAGCATGGTCTGGTTGTTCATGATGCCGAACAGACGGTTCGGCAGGGCGCTCAGGTAGCCCGGGTCGAAGGTGCCGGTAACCACGCCGAGCGCGGCAAACAGCAGGGAAACGCCGGCCAGGGTGAACGCCACCGGAAAGCCGGCCATCAGGGCCGCACAGATGCTGATGAACAGCAGAATCGCCATCAACTCAGCCATGCTTCACCTCCGGAGCCGGCAGGCGACCGCTGAAGACGTAGAGTGCCTTGATCAGATTGGAAATACCTTGCATTACCAGGCTCACGACCAGCACCAGAATGATGCTTTTCTGCAGATAGACGAACTTGAGGCCGCCGGATTCGCTGGACGCTTCGAACGTCGACCAGGCGTTGCTGACGTAGTCCCAGCTGGCCCAGCCGAGAAACAGTGCCACCGGCAGGAGGAACAGCAGGTTACCGAGAATCTCGACCAGCGCCTGACGGCGGCCGCTGAACTTCTGGTAGAAAATGTCCACGCGCACGTGACCATTGCGCTGCAGCACCCAGGCCGCGGCGCCCATGAAGACCAGCGCGTGAGCGTAGAGCACCGCCTCCTGCAGGGCGGTCGCGCCGATACCGAAACCGTAACGCAGCACCACGACGATGGCGGTGCCGATGACCAGGAACACGGTCAGCCAGGCGCAAGCCTTACCAAACCAGGCGTTGATGGCATCGATCAGATATGCAAGAGCAAGGGGAAGTGAAGGCTTGTCGGACATAGTGAGTCCTTATCGTTATGAGTAGGAGACAGGACGGCAAACCGGTTGGCTACACGTCACGCCGCCCGCGTCCTTGTGGGCCGCAGGCCGGCGATTCTAGGCAGGCTACCGGTAATGCAGCAATGCCCGTACAACTTTAGTCGTAATAGCTAGGCTTGTAGGTCACGACACCCTATGTTATTCACGCCCGGTCTACCTTCGGCGATCCCGTGGTAAGACCAATACAACAAGAAGGAGCATTGCATGAAACGTCGCGACATACTCGCCGCAGCGGGCGTAGGCCTTGCA
>Ga0208645_1001725_pt1 | contig 18499 bp, 33 predicted proteins | sample VirMetDEL_Sep_01_FD_184519 | JGI IMG/M metagenome (GOLD analysis project Ga0208645, IMG submission 184519) | Aqueous microbial communities from the Delaware River and Bay under freshwater to marine salinity gradient to study organic matter... | ecosystem: Environmental > Aquatic > Marine >... | reverse complement strand
GTCCCACGACGCGAGGGTGACTGTGGATAACCCCCCTACCCTTTGTTGATAACTTTTATTTGTTAAATACTGAAAAAAACTTGCATTTGTCAACTTGTCACTTTGGCTATTGTGTACTATATACACTAACTAAATTGTTAATAACTTGTTAATAACTTTAACAGTTTTTTCTTGCTTTTTTGCTTGTCACGACACGACGCATTTTAAGCCCTATTTAGCGACTTTACCCCTTTTTTGGTACTGGGATACCTTTTTTGGTTTTAAATTGATTCTCCGATGAATCGCCATTTTTTCCCGTTAAATTGGCGATAAAGCTCGATTAAATAGGGGAGAGAGAAAATGAAAAAATTTTTATCGAAAGTATTGGGCTATTCATAGGGTGTTTGGTGCTATTCGTCGAAAATTTGTATAATAATTTGGAATTTAATTCTGTTTTGGTTATCGTAACGCGCGCGCCCGCATCACGTGCGCATGCGCGGTTCCTATATATAAATAGGGTGGTTTTGCTAACTCGTTGATAGTCAGTTAGTTAGGGCAATATATTATACTTCTATTCGTAACCTGTTGATTTACAGTCAGTTACAATTTTAACATTTAATTCTTAAACTATTGATTTACAGTTAGTTACAATCCTAACACTGGTGTTTCAGAGGGTTTTGCTAATTTCGTTCGTCGATAGTTTTTGGATATTCATCACCTGTTTTTGTTTATTCGTCGATGATTTTCGGCTATTGGGCGAATAATTTACTTTTTTTTTGGTGAATGAAAAAACGTGCGTATCTTTACACCATCAAACAACAACAACCATTAAAACAGTTTTAAAATGCTTTTCCCTACAACATGCGCCCTAGGTATTTTGCTTTTCAGCTACGTGACAACCAAAATCCAAATGCGAAACGAAAACAAGTGATGTTGATAACTTGTTAATAAGTAGAAACGAAATTTTTTGGAATTTGAAAATTTAAACCTACCTTTACAACATCTAACAGCGGCTGACTACCTAAGTACCTACTGCAGGGGGAACGGGAACGGGGTTCACTGAAGCAGGGTTCGACTCCCTGAGCCGCTCCAAAATTACGACAAAATGAAACTATCTAATTCAAAATCGCGGAATTCGAAGTATAGACGAATCACCGACTACAGGCACCACAACATGAACGCGGACGATTTAACACGCGCCATGTTTAGAGAGGAACGCGACGCCATGCGTGAAGCGCGCCGAATCGAACAACGCGAACGACGACGACAACAACGAAACAAATAAACACTAAACACTAAACACAATACGCCATGAACGACGACTTGCTACTAACATTGACCGACGAACAACTTGAACAACTAATCAACACAATGCAACTATGAATTACGCACCATTCGAGGCAATACGCCTAACCTTTACAACAGGGGGTTCCACCCTAGCAAAAAACGGACAAAGGATAAACCAACGTCACGGGTACGTAGTCGGTGGATTCAGCGAAACGCTTTTGCCCGTCAGCTGTAGCATCGACGAATTCCTTAACACTTGGGAACTCAAGCGCGACGAATGCAAAGAGTATTCCATTGACTCAAGGAATCTTGTTTATCAAACGGAGTGCGTTGGAACTTGGATTCACGATGGAAAAATATACTTTGACGTTGTAAGAATCTACGACGACAAAGAAGCCGCGTTGAATATCGCAAGAATCAATGACGAAATTGCCATCTACGATTTATCGACAAAAGAATCAATCAATCTCTAATGCAAGACCTAATAACAACGGGAGCAATATACCTAGTTGGTGTATTCGCTTATTTGACTCAAGAATTAATCATCGCAATATTCAAGAACCTATGACGTACGAACAACTCCAAGCTCTTAATGTATGGGCAAACGATATTCAAGAACGCACCGAACAAAATCAAACCATCCGAAGCGTTGACCTCATTCATGACATTTTCGGAATCCTTGCCAATGCTCCAGATGGTACAAGTGAGAACCATTTCCTCCCAAGACTAATAATCCAGAAGAAATCATGAAAAATTTAGACCGAGACGCTCAAATCAAATTTGCTTGCAAGATGTTTCAACTCAAAGGTTTCAGCCCGTCAGTCATTGGGAACAACCTTTACCTCGAATGTTGGAACGACGAATTGACCGAAGCTTATCACGTAGGCATCAGCGACGAGGAAATTGAATTCCAAGCAAACGAATACTTACAAGGCAACGACTATTAAACGAAGAAACAAGAGACCATGAAATTCAAGAATCTATCAACGGAATCGAAAGTTCGGTCAGCCGTCAGGTCAAACCTGAGATATTGGTTCAATCAAGCTTCGCTCAAAGAGTTCGAAGATGGATTGAATTGGTACGAACGTGCAAACCAAGAATGCGAGAGCATGAGCGAACTCGCGCCAATGTTGCAAGTCGCTGGAACGGTGAGCGCGCTAAGCCCGAACAACAAATGGAGTCGCAACCTATTCGATGCAAGAACCGTCCTCGAAGCCGTAGCCGACGGTTTGCCAGCCGATTCGGTCAAAGTATGCACCTACAACGCAAACAAGCTCAAAGCGTTCGAAATCGCAAGAGGCAACCAGCAGATACTCAAGCAATCGCCGAAGACGTATGCATTCGCAAAGAACGTCGGTGAACTTGATGAAAACTTTGTTACGGTGGACGTATGGCATCTGAGAGCTTGTCAGACCCGTAGTCATTCAAGAAAGCAAGTCGCCGAAACGGTGACGGCTTTACAGTACAAAATCATAGCCGACGAAACCAAGAAAGTCGCAAAAGAATTCAATCTCAAAGGCTACGAATTCCAAGCAATCGTTTGGGTGACGATTCGAAACCGATGGACAACCTAAAAACCATGAATAGAAAGGTAAACAAAATCAAGAGCGGAGCTTACAAAGTAACTGACTGCAAGGGAACGTTCATCATAAGAAACAACGGAGGAGTTTGGACGGCTTATGACTGTTCCGACATCTATGAAACAACCGACGAAAATAACTGGGGGGTTTGTTTCAAGACCAAAAAAGCTTTACTAAACTACGCATCAAAATTCTAAAAAAAAATCATGACTGGAGCAATTAAATTCGAGCTCGACTTTGAAGTCGACAACAACTGGGAAGACGCATACGAAACAATCATCCACATCAAGCAGATAGTATCGCAAGAACTCAAGAGGCTTGAGATGCAAGGCAAGTTCGGTGAGGGTGTTTGCTTCGATGGAATCTTCGAAGACTGGAACGACCTTGAGTTCAAAACCGACGACGATCGACGAATGGACTACCTGATGGCAACCGACCCAAGAGTGTAAACCCAAGAATCAAAACCCCAAGACAATGTTTAAAGTAAGATTTCACTTAGGAGCTGGCGAACACTTCATGAAGTGGCAAGTCAAGAACGTAAAAACAGAATACACCGAGTATATCGAACCTGAGAAGTTCTCGATAGTCATGCACGGATGCAAGCTTCGCAATCACAAAAGCACCGCTCAAAAAATAAACGACGGAGCAAACAAGACCGTGTGTGCGTGGATTGAATGCGAGACCTTACACATCTCTGCAAGGAACATTCCAAGCAGTCCGATTGATTGGGAGCTACGATACAACCCAAGAGTTAAGCCTTGGTGGACGGACGGCATGGGTGACGGCGATTATGATAACCAAGAGTTCGATTGCCTTTGGACGGAAGGACGCAAAGTTTTAACAACTAAAATTTGCACAGAAGAAAATTAATCAGTAACATTGCAAAAACCCCAAGATATGAAATACGCAAGACAGTGTGACATCACGCAAGAAGGTATGAACGAAGGCTGGTGCTGGTTCGACGGAGCTTTCTACACCAAGTATGAAAAAGACACGGCACGAGAGCTACACAAGACTTACGATGAAGAGTGGGGTTCTCATGACTGGTCAGATGAAGACATCATCGAGTTCGCATACGACCAAGATGTTCTCTACTGGACTGAATGGAGCGAAGATGACGAAGACGACGGATGGTTCATCGTTCACAAACCACAAAACACAAAACAATGAAATTAGATTACGAAGGAGTTACCATCGAAGCATTTAAGAGAAACGACACCACTCAAGATTACTTGACAATTACCGTAATGAGAGGCGGTGAGTATCTATCTGTAATGCACATTGATCTTAGCAAGAAACCCAAAACCCAAGAATCATGAATCAAAAAATTATTGACCGCCTCGTATACATCGAGGAAACCTATGCAGGTGAAAGCGAAACATGGAGAGACCCCGTAACGGGCGATTACTATGACGTACCTATCGAAATCGTGCGTGATTGGGATAATGCAATGAACCTTAATGACCCTAACTAATAACACCAAGAACAATGAAATACTGGAACGAAGAAGGTAAGTACCAAAAACTTCACGCTAAATATTGGGCAGAACTTGTCCCAGACTTTGGCGAAGCAGAAACCCCTGAAGGAGAAGCTCTCCGAGCTATTAATCGAATCTACTACGACGTATATAACAACGGCGCGTGCAACATCTTTGAGACCGAAGAAGTGTACGACGATGACGATAACTACGATTACGACGAGTACACGCTATCAAGATTCTATGGAGACTTCTTCGATACGGTTCACTACTTCACGGGTGATGGGGCAACCGTACACGCACTGATTGGAATGTGCAAGAGGTGCGCTCAAGGTTACTCGCCGAACGACATTGGCGAGACTCTCGACGAATTAATGGATAAGGTTCTTTTGAAAATTCACGCCAAACAGCAAACAAATCAATAACCCAAAAACCCCAAGACAATGAATCAATTCGAAGCTATCGACGAAGCGGTAAACCTACTGATGGATTATCACTTGCGCCCTCATTTCCTAATCGAGGATACTGACCAAGATTTAGATGATGACATCTATGGATATTTGCATACACAAATGCAAGAACTTATCGAAGGCGCAAAACAAACATTCGGAAAACTCTAACCCCTAAGACATGAGACTTACAGAACGACAACTGCTCCACGAGATTGATGTGGCGAAAACACAGAAAGACGAACAAAGCGTTGATTACCTCAAGGCTATGTACGAAAAATACTACGGTGGATTTGGATTACGAAAAATTACAACCTATATTGCAACCCAAGAAACAACAACGCCATGATTAACTATGAATTTAAGATTACCCGACACGATGTCAAGTCGGTATGCCCTGAACTAAATGATGCCGAATGCAACTTGATCTTAGCTACCTTGCAAAAAGACGAGTGGCTGGCTATTCAAATCAACGAGCGAATCCAAGACTTCGCCGATCAAATTACAGCATTATGAAGACACCTAAACATGAAAGCGTGATAGTTCGAGTTTACGAGCTGTCAAGAATACTGTGCTTGCCCGTGTTGCCTGTGCAAGACGTGGAGATTAACACTGAAGAATTTTAAACCATGCCAGCCAAGACCAACCACCCAAGAGAGCGGTTTATTGACGAAGACTGCTATATTGAGATAGAAATCTCCGAAAAAGCTTACGGAGAAATTGATGGTTACAACGTGTATGTGGTTAACATAAACACTGAAGAAATCATCCTCGATGAGTGGGAGCCAGACTTTGATTGGGCGTGGCAAACCGCAAAATATTACAGCAAAAAATACGATTTAGAAATCATAGACAAAACCCCATACTAATGACATTTGACGAAAAAGAACGACACATCAGCAACATTGCTTGGTGCATTGAAGACGGCGCATCAGGATATGTGACCGATAACTTCAAGATTGAAAATCTACCAACCCCGCAACGAGCTGGAACGATGACTCAGCAGGCAACTTACGCGAAGGTGACTGCACGGCGTATTTTTGAAGAATTCTTAAGCAAAAACCCACAACTATGACAGACGAACAAGTCGCTGCTTTGCTCATTGTTGAGAACCTCATCTTGGAGAGTCACACAAACGATGACATCAACGAGATGGTCGACGATGACGGTGTAAAGTGTCACCTAATCAACGGAGAGCTGGAACACGTTGTTGTTGAGCGAGAGTTCTTCATGGAACTGCAAGAAGACGACTCGATCTTGGTGAGCGTGGATGAGGTATGTGATTACGGCATAAAGTCCACAACACCGCTTTACCTCGTCGACCCAGACGGTGAGATACATGAACTATAAACTCAAAAAATATGGCAGATGAAAACCAGGTCGGTGGCGACCACTACAAGAAGATGAAAATACAGCCTTTGGAGTACATCTCAAAGAACAACATAGGATTCCTGGAAGGAAACGTCATCAAGTATGTAAGTCGATGGCAGTCCAAGGGAGGTCTTGAGGACTTAAAAAAGGCAAAACATTACATCAACCTATTAATCAATCAAGAAGTAGAAAAACTAACGAATCATGCTTTACAGAATTTGGAAAAACATTCAGAAAATGAGGAAGCCGAAAGAGTGGCAACCTGGCTCTTCTCCAATTGCACCAACTGCCCCAAGGATTATGTCGACTGTTCATGTGAACCCTTCGAAAGACTTTAACGACTGGGCGCAAAGCCTACACGAAGAAAGAATGCGAGTGTTCAATATAAAACCCAAAAATGACTGAAGACGAAACAAATGAGCTCAAATTCATGGCTGCCAGGAACAATCTTCAAGCGAGGCTTATGCTTATGGCGGATTTTGTTCGTGACAATCCTCCTGAGAAGATCGGCAAACAAAAGCACGAAAACCTTAAACAGATTGCTGGACTAGGTATCATGTTGATCATGGAGAATGATTGGCAACACAGGACTATAAACAATCTAAGAAAGGATCTGAATGCAGAGATGCGAATGAACACAGAGTTAATCAAAAGGTTTTTAGATGGCGAGACCAAGCCACTGGCCTAACCCTCCTAGATGGACAGAAGAGTTCCCGTGTCCAACATCGATCACGCTTTACCTTTCTGCAATGTCTATAAGAAGGTTTAACAAAAGTTTTCCTTTGCCTCCTGAGCCAGATTGGAAAAAAATATGGCAAGACTATGAAAAATTAAACCGAAAGTAGTATCTTTACAAACTAGATTAAAAAATGACAGACGACGAAAAGAAAAGATTTAAGTCTTTAGCGCAGAAATACGAACTTCAAGCCTCGGACTTCTGGAAGTCTCCGCAGGGCTTCGTTATCATCTCAAGACGAGGAATCGAAAAGATTCAAACGGGACTGAACGCATACGTTTACTACCAAACCGTTAAAGAATTCAGCGACATCGCAGAATCTAAATACGTGATAAAGGCGACAGGAGTGATCATGAATAGCGACGGAACGGAAGGCCGAGCAATAGAGACCTATGGCGAATCTTCTCCCAAGAATACAAAAGGAGGAGCTCAAGCCTATCCTGTTGCCATGGCTGAGAAACGCGCCCTGTCGCGCTGTATCCTTAAACTCAGTGATTTTTACACGCTCGAAGGAGTCTACGGAGAAGACGAGATCAATGAGTGACGAATTTGACTGGGTAGACGAACTGTTAAGCACTCCCCTTCCAGGGGTGCCAAACATCAACTGGAGCACACAGACATGGCTTCTGTATTTATTAAGAACATCAACAATAGATCAAGATGAAGAAAGAGTAATCGAAGACAAAATCGTGGAAGGCAAGTTCACCGCTGAAGAACTGGAGGAGTTGATCACTAATCTAAGAATGAATCAACAGCATTTCACGAACATCCCTAACCCCTCCCAAAAGCAAATTGCAAAATTCATCAAAAACTTAACAGAAAATGACAATACCTAAAAGCATCTCTATTTCAATCGACCTTAACAAAATCGACCAACAATACATCGTTGAAGGAAAGAATGGCGCTCGCTATCTAGACCTCAAGCTTGTAAACACTCCAGATAACGAATATGGTAATGACTATTTCGTTAGTCAGAGCTTACCCAAGAGTGTTCGAGACAGCGTTAAAGAATCTGGTGGAGAATACCCGAAGACGCCGATCCTTGGCAATGCAAAAGCATGGCAAACCATGGAGGGTAAGGCCAACTCAAGCAAACAAGGCGCTTCCGTTGAGGAGCCGAAGGTTGATCAGCAAAACGATCTGCCATTCTAATGTCGAAGCCAGAAATTAACATAAATGCTAGGGCTTACGGCTACCTTTTGCTAGGAGAGGTTCTTGATATAATTACCAAGAGGGCTGAGGCCTGTTTGGATCTCAAGAACGATTCTGCTGAAATACTGATGGAACTTGTTAAAGACTCCATCGAAGATTTTCAGACAGAGGTTTCGGAGACAACCGTACAGTTCAAAGAGGACGGTTCTTTCAAGTTGCAATCTGAAGTGATCTCGTTCTTAGTTGACAAAGAACCTGTTGACGAAGACACGCTGGCTCTAACGTTGTCGATGATTCTTGAAAGACTTGAGGCTTTAGAGCACGTAGTTAAAAAGACATAATGGATAAGGTCATCGAGAACATTAAATCGATGTCCGAAAAAACAAGAGTGCATCTCGTTGGGGATGAGAAAAAGATTCCCCAGAAGGCAATGCCTTCCTCGTTAGCTGCCGTAATTAATTGGGCGGCTAATGAGGCGAGCACTCCTGTTTTGATGTTAGGACAAGTGGTTCATTTATTTAACGGCAGGTATTACGAAGCAGGAAAGATGTATGACATCATGGAGGCGGCTTTGAGTCGCCTTTCTCTTCCCATATCGTTTGCCATCGACCCTGACGTGCTGAGGGCTACTGAGAAATCTCTTAGCGCTTGCATAGACAGGTACGGTGTCGATTTAGAGATGAATCCACGAGGCTTGAACTTTATGGACGGCAGGTTAATGATATCGCAAAGTTCCATGGAGTTTGTAAAAGGACATGATCACAGGTCAGTTTTCACGTATTGCTTGCCATTTAATTATTACGGCAAAAGAGAGGCTTCTGTTGTTTGGAAAAAGTTCATAACTGAAATAATCCCAAACGAGGAGATGAGGCGATACGTGCTGGCGTCTTTTATCAATGCAATTGCAGGAGACCCTATGCATGCTCAAAGGATGCTGTTGTTGATGGGTGTTGGAGCCAGTGGCAAATCAACGCTCATTGATGCGGTCGTAGCTGCGATTGGAAAACAAAACGCCTGTCGCGTAGACGACCTACGAAACCTGACCAAAGATGAGAGCCGATACAGAATCGATCTAGCGAATCACATCTTGTGTATTTGTGGCGACGCATCTGGCAACCTCGGCAACAAGGACGTTCTGAAGCAGATTGTATCCAAGGAGGAGATCAGCGGAAGGCGCTTGTATAAAGAGGTCGAGTATTTTGTTCCTAGGGCATCCTTGATCGTTGCTTCTAACGAAATAGGATTTACACACGCTCTTGGAGATTCTGGAATAAGCCGACGTATAGACATAATACAGTTTAATAACCCAGTAGAGGAGAAAAACAGAGACCCGTTTATCGGAAAGAAACTATCAGCCCCTAACGAACAGCGAGAGATGATCATGGACATGACCGAGTGCCTAATTGATATGCAAAACAATTTTGGCAGAATGGTCAGGCCAGAGTCTCTGGCTCAGGCGCTAGATGACTTGAGGTATGACGGCGACACGTTCTTGTCCTTTATCGGTAGCTCAGGCTTGGAGATTATCAAGTTGGAAGACGAGGGTCCAGAATCAATATGGATACATCAGTCCGATTTGTTCACTTCGTTCAACTACTTCTGCGGTATGAACGGAAACAAGCTTGGCACAATGCGAACATTAAAAGGAAAATGCAAGTCTCATGGTGTGGTTCAGGAGTCGGCAGGTAAAAGACAGCATAGGTTTCTTTTTAAACTGGTAAACGAAAAACACTACAAATCCTCATTTAAACTCATAGTATGAACATCTTAGAACGTTTTAATAAAACAACCTTCTTGAACAGCAAGGAGATCAAGTGGTTAATCAACGATATAATGGGCGAGCTTGAATGCTCAGATCTGAAGACTTGCGCCGACAGGAAGTTGATTTCATGGTTTCTCAGGAACCTCCTGTACCTTCCTTACAAGCGCATAGGTAACGACCTTATGTATCACCGAATTCCACAGGCATTTCACGCAGAAAAAAGCTTTACGCAATCTACCGATCTCACTTTCTCATTGTCTGGATATGAAAAGGACAAAATAGACATGATGCGACAGATTGCCGACGAGCATTACGACTGTGCTGGCAACATTTATTTGGACAGGGTTACTGACGCTTACCTTGAGGAGGCTCTGCTTTACAAGGCTGCTGTTGTCTGCGGTATGGAGGACAGCCAATCCAACTATAACGCTGGTCACAGGATCCATAAGACACCAACGAGCTCGCAACTGGTAAACCTGTCAGAGATACTAGCCATGTATGAAGCTTCTAGCGACCCAGTTGACATGCTTGATAATTTTGAACTGATAAAAAATGACTAAATACTCGGAGCACCTAAAAAAGATTCTTGAGCTCAGATCCAAGGGCCTTAGCAATGCCGACATAGCTAGAGAGCTAATGAAGGACGTCGACTTTGGCGTCTCAGAGGACAGTGTTCGCAGGCAAGTTTCCAACATTGTTAGAAACAGCAACAGCCACGAAAGTATGTATGACTTTGCCAACGCAAGCGGTGTTCCAGCAGACAAGGTTAGCTCTTATTGGTACAAAGGGGATCATTTTTCCTTGCATGTTAAAAACAATGATGAGTTAGATTGGTCTGATGTGAAGCAAGGGATTCTGGACTCAATGAAAGATTATGCACCAAAATATCCTGGCGTAAACTACGAGTCAGTCAGCAACCCTCATTGTCTGGTCATTGACCCAGCCGACATTCACATTGGCAAACTTTCAATGGCTTTTGAAACGGGAGAATCCTACGACAGCAATATGGCTGTGCTCAGGGTAAAAGAAGGTGTTCATGGAATCTTGAGCAAGTGCAAATCGTTTGGTATTGATCAGATCGTTTTTGTTGCTGGGAACGATGTGCTTCATATAGATTCACCTCGAAGGACAACTACCTCTGGCACGCCTCAGGATACTGACGGAATGTGGTTCAGCAACTTCTTGCTTGCAAAGCAGTTGTATATAGAGATTGTTGAAACCTTGCTTGGCGTCGCTCCCGTTCATTTTATGTTCAACCCGTCCAATCATGACTACACAAACGGGTTTTTCTTGTGTGACATAATTGCTACATGGTTCTCTGAGGAGCCAAACATGACGTTTGACACCAATCTTCAGCACCGCAAGTACTACAAATATGGGAACAACCTCATCGGCACTACTCATGGTGACGGGGCTAAAATCACGGATCTTCCTATATTGATGGCAACGGAGGCTCCAGTATATTGGTCAAAAACCGACCACAGGTACATCTATACCCATCATGTTCACCACAAAACCAGCAAGGACTTCCCTGGCGTTACAGTCGAATCCCTCAGGTCTCCGTCGGGAACGGATAGTTGGCACCACAGAAATGGGTACCAGCACGCTCCAAAGGCGGTGGAGGGTTTTATTCATCACCCTAAACACGGGCAAGTAGCTCGAATAACACATTTATTTTAATGGAAACAATCATCATTATTTTAGCACTCCTGATTATGGGGATGAACGTCGTGACCTTTCGTTACCTGCTTCGGCTCGACAAAAAAATGAAGGACGCGGAACGTAAAAGTAAAATCCATCCTGCAAGGAGGAAGCGCGAACGACGACACGTGATCGTCAAAAAAACTCACGAACGGGAAATCGTCAGGGTCACACCTACGGCTTCCGAATTTATGCAACAACAATACAAACGAGTAGCAGAACAATATGCAAACAAATGAAACGCCTTGGGGTGAGGTTGGTTACCCTGTATTTAAACGGACATACGCCCGACCATTAGAGAACGGTCAGACAGAGGAATGGGAAGACACTGTTAACCGAGTGGTTAGTGCTTGTCGCGATCAGCTGAATGTCGGCTTTACTGAGTTCGAGGAGGGCGAGTTAAAACGAATCATGATGGAGCTTAAGGGCACTGTGGCTGGAAGGTTCCTTTGGCAGCTTGGGACAAAGACGGTAGACAACCTGGGGTTGCCTTCGTTGCAGAACTGTGCCTTTGTGGTAGTGGACGATCCTGTTCGCCCTTTTACATGGGCCTTCGAAATGCTCATGCTTGGGTCTGGCGTTGGTTACAATATCCAGCGAGAAAACGTCTATCAATTACCCAAAGTGAAGTCTCGCGTAAAAATCGAGCGACTAAACGCAAACGATGCAGACTTCATTGTTCCCGACAGTCGTGAAGGCTGGGTGGAGCTGTTGCGCCGTGTGTTAGAGGCTTCGTTCTTTACCGGTCAGGACTTTACGTTTGCTACTCACCTGATTCGGTCAAAGGGTTCACCAATTAAAGGGTTTGGCGGCACGGCTTCTGGTCCTGAGGATTTGGTGTGGGGTATGATTGAGATCAATAAGATCCTAAATTCGCGCTCAGGGCGCCGTATTCGACCTGTAGACGCCTTGGACATCATGAACATCATCGGGAAGATTGTAGTGGCAGGAAACGTACGCAGAAGCGCTCAGATTGCCCTTGGTGATCCTGACGACATCGAGTACCTTCGAGCGAAGCGATGGGACTTAGGTGGCGTTCCTAACTGGCGAGCGATGTCTAACAACTCCGTAGTATGTTCTGACATCTCTCAACTGCCTGACGAGTTCTGGGAGGGTTACAATGGAAACGGTGAGCCGTACGGTTTGATTAACCTGGAGGCTTCTCGAAAGATGGGTCGAACCTTTGAGGTACAATATCCTGATCCTGACGTACAAGGGTTCAACCCGTGTGCCGAGCAATCACTTGCCAACTATGAGACTTGTTGTTTGGCTGAAATATACTTGCCAAATATCGAGCACTATGAGGAGTTGAAAAAGGTTGCGCGATACCTCTACAGAATCAACAAGCACAGCCTAGGAATCAAATGTGCCATTAAAGAAACCGAGGACATCGTCCATAAAAACATGCGAATGGGCATCGGGATTACCGGATACCTGCAGGCCACTGACGAGCAGCGCAGTTGGTTGGACGGTTGTTATGAATACTTACGATCGTATGACAAAAAATACTCTGAACTGGCAGGATACCCAACATCCATTAAACTTACAACGGTCAAGCCATCTGGAACGCTTAGTCTACTTGCTGGCGTTACACCAGGAGCGCACCCAGGATACTCGGAATACTATATTCGACGAATACGAATGTCAGCTGATAGCGACCTGGCAGCTGCCTCCCGGAAGCAGGGGTATCATGTGGAGTACGTGCTAAACTTTGACGGCACAGAGGACAAGTCCACTGTTGTTGTAAGTTTCCCTTGCAAGTTCCCTTCGCACACTATGTTTGCAGAAGATATGACAGCCATCGATCAGTTAGAGGTTATTAAGCGCTTGCAGGCCGAGTGGTCTGACAACGCCGTCTCGGTGACTATCTACTATCGTTTGGAGGAGCTTGAGGCTATCAAGGAATGGTTGAGTCTCAACTATAAAAACGTGAAGTCAGTTTCGTTCCTGCTGCATAGCGACCACGGATTTAAGCAGGCTCCTTTGGAACAAATTGATGAAGCGACCTATCTGAAAATGTCCGAGGCAGTGACGCCAATCACCAGCCTTGAACAGTTGGAGATGGATGAGGTGGAGTTGATGGACTGCGATACTGGCGCTTGCCCCGTGCGATGAAGCACATAAGTGAGTGCTGGATATCCCAGCTGTACCATTTCGGATAGCGAAAGGGGAGGGTTTTTTAGGATTGCCCTCCCCTTTCTTTTTCAACCAACCACGGTATTATTGCATTTGATTCTTAGCCAAGAGTAACTTGATCTCCTGGATGTCTTTCATCATTTGCTTTACGTCGTTTTTAAAATCGTTGTTGTCCATCTCCAGAGCTTTGACTCTGCCAGACAACCTGTTGTAGTCTGCTTGGAACTTTATCCATCCACTTATCAGAGCACCCGCTACGGCTAAAAATTCAAAATGACTTAGAGTTTCCATCATTTCTTATTGGTTTTTTCTATCGTCCTCCCAGCAAAATAAGCTCCGAACGAGGTTAACATTAATACTTGTAACAAATCTATATATGAGTCCTTCACGCTGAAGGGCCAATTGTCTAAACTATCAAAGATCATGGTCAAGCAAAAGACAATCATAAGCGCAATCAGGGTAAACGGTCGAATCAGCTTGGCGAGCTTTACGTCGCTAGCCATGTCTGCCTTCCATCGCTCGGTTACGTTATTTTGATATGCAATCTCTGCGTCAATCTTTGCTTTAGCTTCTGCGGGATCGATTCCGGGTTCCTTGTCTAACAGGTTCTTCACGATTCCCAACGCTCCTTTGTCTGGCAGCAGGTCTCCTACCACTCCGAGCACACTAGGGGCTTTGTCTTTTAACCAGGCGCCTAGGTTTGTGTCTTTAATCTTTTCCATTAATCCATTCTTTTACGTCAAACGAAGGGCACGACTTGGTCACCTCGGGCAAGTCTCTATGTCCAACTACATTTTCTTTAGGAATGTCGTATACGTTGATAAGGTTGTCTATAACGCACCACAGTTCCTCTTCTTGGATCTCTGTCATATTGTTCTCAGGATCCATGTCTTCATTCACGCCACCTACCCAACATACACCGATAGAATGAGCGTTATACCCTCTCGCGTGGGCACCGACTTGACTTATTGGTCTTCCAAACTCAACGGTCCCATCTCTTCGCACGACGATGTGGTAGCCAATGTCTTTCCATCCGTTACCTTTAACGTGCCACGATCGTATTTCTTTTGCTCCGATATCCATTCTTGGAGGCGTGGCTGAACAGTGCACCACAATCATGTTTAACTCTCTCATACGAATCTGTTTTTAAGTGCGTTGTAGTTCTGGGCGATTTCGTCTGCTGTTAAAGCTCGGTTGTAGGCCCTGCAAGTTGCCACTCCGCCGTTTATCAAAAAGTCTGGTGAGGTAGAAATTCCCCTGCATCCTATGTCTATCGTGCTAGCAGTACCGAGAGTCCCTGTCAATACAGTAGAGCTAGAGCAGTCTAGGCTACCGTCTATGTATATCTTTTGGCCAGCAGATGAATCGTAAGTGCAAACAACGTGATACCACTGATTTATGGTGAGTGTGGTGGTAGAGTATAGGCTGTTTCCAGCCACGGTGTCTGCGCTATTGTTTGTCCACACAGCGAACCTTAACTGCTCGTCGTTTTCTAGGTTGATAAGAAAACGCCTATCCGACCAGCCAGCGGTGAGTGCTGAGAAGATAGACTGACGAAAAGAGGCTGTCGGCTGCATATAGAACCAAGCCTCAAACGAACCATTTGTACCAGACAGGTTCCCAGTAGTCTCTTCGTGCTTGTCGTTCACGCCATCATAGATGAAGTACCCACCCTTACCAGAGTTGAAGGTTGGGCCGTTGACTGCTGACAGCACATTGCCTCCGACTATATCAGTAAGGTCTGCGCCGCTGGGACAACTGAGTACATTCGCAGCGTCCACACAAAACGTCAACCCATCCGTCACTATGCTTTTACCAAATGAGTAGCTCATACGAAACGGTTTTTTAAAGCGTTGTAGTTTTGGGTGATTTCTGTGGGAGTAAGTGTTTTAGTATAAATTGAAAATGAAGCCCACTTTCCATTAAATAATGTATCCCCTGATTTCCAAAAAGAACCACCTAGTGCTAAATCATTTGATGTGATTAAAGACACAGCAGCATTATTATCAGTACCTGTGTATGTAGTTTTACTACTACCATTTAACCATATATCGTAAGTGCTCCCATTCCAATTCATAACAATATTATTCCACCCTGCTGGTATATTGTCTTTGATGTATGTCCTACCATAATCTCCAGCGGATGTGCCATCAAGCATTGTAAAAGTTTCATCTGTTGCGTAGGCAGTAGCAGACCCAAAAGTACATCCTCCTTGAGGATCTGAGCTTACTCCAGTGGTATCAAATGTTAAAAGACCAAATCTTGAAGTTGCTGAGGTAACTCCAGAATTTAGATAAAACCAACAATTCATACATTTAATTTCAATCCCAGTATTACCAAATTCTACTAAGTCGTCACTACCATCAAACACAATACTGCCTCCATTCCCCGAATCAAATGTAGGCCCATTTGTTAGGGTTCCATTATTCTCCCCAACCAAATCACTCCACGTACCACCACTACCAAAGTAACTCAAATCGTTACCCGCGTCAACGTAGAACACTAATCCATCTGTGACTACCCCTATGTTACTCTTTACGCTCATGCGAATCGGTTTTTAAGGGCGTTGTAGTTTTGTAGGACTTCAGAGGCGGAGAGAGCGCGGTTGTAGATTTGAACTAGATATATGTTTAAATTATTTAAACCAAAAGTAGAGTCAGCCCTACACCCAATCCCCACATCAGAAGTAGAAGTACCTACAGTTCCTGAGTAGTTTACTTGGCCATCACTTTGGCTGTTTACAAAAAATTCAATTTTATTTGTGGTTAAGTTTCTAGTAACTCCTGCCATAGCGATCTCATCAAGAGGTATAGTTAAATTAGCATTTTGCACTTTTTTACCATTATCATCTAAAAATGCTAACTTTCCATCTGTGTCAAGCCTAAATTCAAATTCTCTATTATTATCTGCTGCCCGTTTTGATACTATTTCTCTATATTGTTGGTAAGGGGAAATAAATTTTACTACAGTCAATATTGTTATATCTTCTGTTATTTGTAAAAGAGGAACATTCCCAATGGTAACTTTATCATCCACCCCATCAAACACAATACTCCCACCATTCCCAGAATCAAATGTAGGCCCATTTGTAAGTGTCCCATTATTACCTCCCACTAAATCACCCCACGTACCCCCACTACCAGGATACGACAAACCATTCCCTGCGTCTACATAGAATACTAACCCATCGGTTACGATAGGTGCGTTATTTGCAAACCCACCCATTTAGATCTCTGCATTAGGGTCAGTCCAATCAGCCCCAGCGAGCAACGCAAGAATCTCTTCGTGAGAGTACTCCTGTGACTTTGTAGTAAGAGCAGTTACTGAGGCTGGCATATCTCCTTCGTACTTTACAAAGCTCTGCGTGTTAGCAAGGTTCTTTCTCAGCGTATCTGCTGATGTCTCCATAACTTCAGAGAAGTCGATTGTACCTACCTCTGAGAGGTCAAAGATTACGTAGTGTCTGTTTTCGAAATGCATTATGCTAAGGTAGTTTTGCGCCAAGCGCCATTAATGTAAACGTACAAGTAAGATGTTCCTGAAATGATCGCCAGCTGCATCGTTCCTTCCGTAGCTGTTCCCGTAGGTGCTGTTGTAAGGATCTTAGGCATAACCGCACTACCATCGTCATTTGACTGGAATGTAGGCAAGCCTGAGACGTCATTGACGCTAAACAGTGTGCCGCTGGTGTTCGTGTTGACCTGAAACAAGTCGTGCGTGCCGTCGTGAATCGTAAACGTGTCTGCTGTACCTGTTGGATCTAATTCGATATCGAGGTTATAGCCGTTGGTGTCAATTGTTCTGTCAGCCGTCAGCGTTTGGTCTGCGGAAGCCAGTGGTGTGCCACCTCCACCGCCGCCTGACACTGTAGTAAACGACAAATTACCTGCACCGTCCGTAGTCATTACCTGACCACTCGTGCCGTCTGTCGATGGGTATGAAATACTGTTGATTTGAACCTCAAATGGGTTGACTTCTATGCGATTTGTCGTGCCATCTTTGATCTGAAAATCACCTGAAGTCAGTTGTATGGTCAGCGCATTTCCGTCGATGTCGTAAGTCCTGTTTGCATTCGCCGTAAGATCTGTGTTTCCCAGGTTTGTATTTGTCGGAATGGTAGGTTTGTTCAGGATTAAGGCGTCTCCTGATGTAGCGTTCCAATCTGCGTTTACATTTACCTCAGCACCAGCAGCGATTCCTGCGAGTTTGGTTTCGTCTGCGATCGGGTAACTACGCTTGGCTGTATTTGCTACCACATCCGAGTTTGCACTTACCCTCGCGTCTGTGTAATACAAGTTCGTTCCTTCAGAAAGATCTGTAGTTGAGCTGGGAATGTCAGCATCAAGGGCAAGCAATCCATCAGAAGCGGGAAGCATATTAACCTTGCTAGAAGTAAGGCTTGTGTTTGCACGTAGTTGATTAACGTATGTTCCAGAGCTAATGTAAAATTGTGTGCCTTGATTAATCGTAAAACGAGCCTGATTTGCTGTGGTAAGACCCTCTAAGGTCACCGCCGTAAAAGCTGTACTTCCTGTTGCGTCTGTGGCTACGATGGTTTCAATCGTTCCCGGACTGGTTTCGGTAATATCAAACCCAGTGACACCTGCCTTCAACTTTGCTTCTGTGGCGGTTAAAACCAAAGACGAGTCGGTCAATCCTCCGTTCGTAACAGTAGTCGTGCCTCCCTGCTTGAACTCAGCATACATCACGGCAAGCCAATCCACAGGCTGCCATGCGTTTGTTGGGGCACCTGTCCACTTTAACACGTCATTTGCCGCTGGAGTTGGTGCGTTGACATCATTGATATCATCCATGTCTAAAACCACAACCCCTGTTTGAGAATTGACAGAGTCCACAGCTCCTCCACCC
>Ga0208645_1001719_pt1 | contig 18529 bp, 27 predicted proteins | sample VirMetDEL_Sep_01_FD_184519 | JGI IMG/M metagenome (GOLD analysis project Ga0208645, IMG submission 184519) | Aqueous microbial communities from the Delaware River and Bay under freshwater to marine salinity gradient to study organic matter... | ecosystem: Environmental > Aquatic > Marine >... | reverse complement strand
AAGATCGTAACAAGCAACTCTCTAATGAACAAATAGAAGAAATTCAACAGAGAGTTGATACTTACGAACAGCAACAACAGCAACTTCAAGAACAAGAGACACAACCTCCTACGGGAGGTCAAACTGCGCCAACAATTGAACAACCTACACCTACGGGTGAGGTTACAATGCAACCTGAAATGGCTGCTGAACCATTCGATCCAAGTAAAGATTATTCTTATTATGAAGCCCAAGGTATGAGCCGTGGGGAATGGAACCGTTTACAAATGAGCGGTGGGGTTGGAAGTGACGTAGAAGGTTTTGCTACTGATCCTAGATACGCGGCGGAACTAGCAACTGCTCTTCCTGTTGGTGGGATATTAGATCCAGTTACTGATTTAGCTAATAAATTCCTACCAAAAAGTGCACAAATTCCTAAGGTAACTCCTTATGAAAACGGTGTATCATCAGCAGTAAGAGCTATTTCTTCTGTTGTTGTCCCTACATTAGCCCTTCAAGGTGCTGGTATGGCCGCAGCAACTAAAGCACAAGGAATTTCTACTAAAGTCTTAGGCTCCGGTAACGTCATTAATAGGTTAGGTAATACTGCCTTTATGAAGTTTCTTGGTTCTAGAGGTGTAGAAGCAGCCGCTGGCGTTGCTGTTGGTGCATTTAGTTCTGAGTATGAAGAAGACAATGCTTTTGGTACTCTTAAAAAAGCTTTGCCACCACAATATGATTTTATTCCTGATAGCTGGGCTACATTAGATACTGATAGTCCAGATGAAAAACGTATTAAAAACATTAACGAAGATTTAGGTCTTGGGTTTCTAATTCCTTTTGTAGGTTTTCTTGGTAAGTTTGGTGCTGCAATTAATGAAGTAGGTCAAACCTTTTCTAAAGCTCCTAAACTTGTTGGTGAAACACCTCAAGCACAGAAAATCATTAATAGTATGCAACCAGCTGCTAAAAGTGATGATGCAGTAGAAGAACTTTCTAGATATGCTGCTAAACAAGAGGCAGATCTTGATGAACTTGGATACTACAACCAAGCTATGAATCCTAATGCTAACGTCCCACTAAAAGGTGTTAATGACGTTTATGATTGGAATGAAGTTGGTATCCGTAGTGTTGATGATTTCGGTATTATTGGTGCTAGTGTTGATGCAGTACGTATTGCTAAAAACAAAGGATCAGTTTATGGTCGTTTAGGTAACTTCATCAGTGAACCTGCACGTAAGTTTGCCATTAGTACACCAGGTGGTGTTGAACAAGTTACTGTTGGTCTTGCTAAACAACTTAAAGATGCTGATCGTTATCGTGTTGATGCAGCAGATTGGGCAATTAGTTTTGATGAAATCCAAGAACAAGGTGATAACCTAGTGCTTGAATTGTTTGACCCTACTGTTGGTGTAGATGAAATCCGTAAGATTCTTGATCCTGTTATTGTAAAGAATGAGTTTGGTGTAGAAACATTAACTGATGAAGGCTATGCTGGTATCTTTAGGATGATTGATGATCAAGCTAAAGCATTTACTGGTATGGATATTGCAAAAGCACAAGCTTATAGTGCTACGTCAATCTCCGGTCAAATTGCTGATCTATCTGAAGGTATTAGGCTTAACCGAGGCTCAGCTGCTGTAGATCAAGCTAAAGAACAAATCCGTGATAATCTTGCATATCTACAACAACTACAAGGAACCACTAAGTATTACTTAGATAAGAAACGTGGTATTATGCGTTTAGGTGAGCGTGTTCGTGCATTTGGTAAGACACCAGAACAACTAACAAAAGAAATCCAAGAGCAAGCACCACAAGCTTTACGTATTATTCAAGACGAAAGTGATCGGTTTACCCAAAGCTGGCAGTATTTAGAAGAAAATAACCCAGAAGTTCTTGATTCATTTCTTGAGTTATATGAACTTAGTGATGGTAAGATTAATAGCATCACTAAAATGAATGAAGATATTCTTAATAGCTTTACTCGTTGGCGTCCACTTATTGATAATGCTCCTGATGCACCTAATATTTTAGATCAAGCTGTTAGAGCTAATTTCTTTAATTCTATTTTGTCTTCTGTTGGTACAGCAGGCAGAGCTTTATATGGTAACTTAAGTGGTTTGGTTGCAGAACCAGTATCTTATTTTGCAGGCTCTATGCTACGTAAAGATCTTAAATCCGTACAACGTGGTTGGATGGCTTATAGTGCTATCTTAGATACACAAATGAAAGCCTTACCTTATGCTGGTAAGTTGTTCATGAAAGCATCACAAAACCCAAATAGTGTAGCAGGTGCAACTAGGTTAGACTTAGTAATTAAAAATGAAAATAAACTAGCACAATACAAAAACATCGCTAGAGTAGAAGCAGATAAAGGTAATTACGGTTTTAAATTTCTTGTAGATCAATACGAAAATTTACAAGCAATGGCAGCTGATCCTGTATTTAGACTTACACCTAATACATTTACTGGTTTTGATGGCTTTACTTCTGCTAACTTAGCTAATGCTACTGCACGTTTCCGTGCTATGGATGAACTAGAACGTCTTGGTAAAGAAGCAACACCTGATCAAATTAAAAAGATTGCCGATAAAGAATATGGTAGTATGTTCGATGAGAACGGTATTATTGTAGATGAAGCAGTTAAATATAATACTGGAGAGATTGCTTTAAACCTTGATACTGGTTTAAATACTCAACTGAACGGTCTTTTACAAGAAATCCCTGGACTAAGACCTTTTATCATGTTCCCTGGAACTATGGCAAATATGGTTAGAGTAGCTGATGATTATCTTCCTGCACCTTTACGTTCATTCCAACGTGATGTAAATGAACTAGCTTATACGTCAGTTGAAACATTTATGGAACAACCTGAATTAGTAGAAAAGATCCTTACTAATCGTGGTTATAAATTAACTCAAATGGATGAAACAGCTAGGCTAAATGCTATTGTAGATCTTAAAAATAAAACACTAGGTAAAAAAGCAATTGGTACGTTTGTCACTTCTTTAGCTATTGGTTCTGTTATTAAAGATAAACTATTTGGTGATGGTTTGTTTAGTATGACAGGAGACGGTAGTGTTGATAGACAACTACAAAGATCACGTACTAAAAACAGTAATTGGAAAGGTCGGTCAATTATTGGACCTGATGGAGTTAGGTTTACATATGATGAATTACTTGGTCCTGGATTAAGTAATTGGGTTGCTACTGTAGCTAACATTGCTGATAACTTTGATATGCTTGGTGAAGCAGCAACAGAGAATTTATTTCAAAAAGCAGCTTTTATACTTGCAGCTGGTTTAACTGATCAAGCTGGTTTGTCTGCTTTACGTCCTCTTGTAGAGACTTTAAGTGGTAATCAATTTGCTGCAACTACTTTTGCAACAGGTCAAATAAATTCACTTGGACCTTTAGGTGGTTTACGCAATGAATTTGGTAAGATTATTGATGGTGGACTTAAGGATCTTAATAATGATATAGTAAGTAACTTAAAAAACCGTAACCAATTACTTGGTGTCTTAGATCCTGCTAACCGGCTACCTACTGTAATTAGTCCTGTTACAGGTGAAGCACCAAATAAATATACAATGCTACAACGTATCTTTAATTCTTATTCACCAGTTAAAGTACATCCTGCAATGTCTAAAGAAGAAGAGTTTCTTTATGATATTGAGTATGATGTATCTAGTGCATTTAAGAAACGTAATGGTGTTGATTTGCTTAATACTGAACGTGCTGAACTTAACAGCCTTATGGGTAAAAGAGGTTATTTTAGAGATGAAATAAAAAATATTATGCGTACAGCTGAAGCACGCAATACTATTAATGAACTAAAAGAAGCACGAAGACAAGGTATTTCTTCTAAACAGGTACCTATCGGTAAATACGATCAAATCTTTATGATGATAGATGCAGCATTGAAAAATGCAGAAGAATGGGCCTTTAATGATCTAGAATCACCAGTACGTCTTTCTATTGAACAACGCATCATGGAAAAACAACTAGCTGGTCAAAGAGCTGAACAAGGTTTAATGCCTGGAGTAGATAGAACACTTAACATTCGGTACTAAAAAATCATGGCAACAACTGAGAATAATTATACAGGAGATGGGACAACAACAAGTTATAGTTTTTCATTTCCTTACATAAAAAAAGAAGACGTAAAAGTTACCTTAAATGATATAGGTACGACTGCTTTCACAATTAATGATAACACGCCAACACAAGTAGATTTTACTGTAGCACCAGCAAACGGCGCTGCTATTCGTATTTATCGAGAGACTGATACAACAGCTACATCTTCAACATTCTTCCCAGGTTCAGCTATTAGAGCACAAGACTTAAATAGAAATTTTGAACAATCTCTTTTTATTGGACAAGAAGAAGAAAATAAAATCCAAGATGTTATATCTGGTGGTATTGCTGATGGTTCTGTTACTACTGCTAAAATAGCTAATGATGCAGTTACTGCTGATAAACTAGCACCGGGTGCAGTTTCAGTTGCAGATGGCTCTATTACTGAAGTTAAACTATCAAATGGTGCTGTTACTACTAATAAAGTAGCTGATGGTGCTGTTACTACTAATAAAGTAGCTGATGGTGCTGTTACTACTAATAAAGTAGCTGATGGTGCTGTTACAACTGCTAAATTAGATACTTCAGTAACAAACTTATTTAATGATTATCTACCTTTAGCAGGTGGAACAATGGTTGACAGCATCACATTTGCTGCTGATCAAACATTTCCAAATATACTAGCTAATACGCAAACATCTGCATATACTTTAATCGCATCAGATGCTGGTAAACATATTAACATTACAAATGGTGGTGTTACTGTACCTAGTGGTGTGTTTAGTGTTGGTGATGCTATCAGCATTTTTAATAATAGTACTAATGACCAAACTATTACACAAGGTGGTAGCGTAACACTAAGACAAGCAGGAACAATAAACACAGGTAATCGTACATTAGCTCGATATGGACTAGCAACTATTCTTTGTGTTGCTTCTAATGTTTTTGTTATTATTGGTAGTGGGTTAACTTAATGATACATCAATTGCTTTTTAGTTCAGAAGTTTCACTAGCAGGGCAAGAAACATTTACATCACCGATTAATGCTACAAGTTCTAGTATTTTTAGTTGGGTCGTTCCTTCTGGAGTAACAACTATTTGTGCAGTCTGTGTGGGTGGTGGTGGCGCTGGAGGCCAAACCACCAGCAGTACTGCTTCACCAGGTGGCGGTGGTGGCGGACTTGCTTATCGAAATAATATTCCGGTTACTCCTGGTGAAACATTAAGTGTTCAAGCTGGTGTCGGAGGTTATTATGGTGTACCATCTGCATCCGCCGATGGGGGAGACAGTGGTATTCAAAGGGGATCAACTGTTTTAGTAGGTTGCACTGGCGGACAAGGTGGCATACCTGGACAATCATCCAGTGGAGGACAAGGTGGAGCATCCCTTTCACCTCAATGGGGTGGAGGTAATGGTGGCGATTGGCCTTATGCAACAAATCAAAGCTCCGCATCCTATGGTGGCGGCGGCGGTGCAGGAGGATATAGTGGTAACGGTGGAAAAGGAGGTATTGTTAATCAGATTGGTGGCGCCCCAATTGCTGCTGATTCAAATAGTGGTGCTGGTGGCGGCGGTTATGCTAGTCCAAGTATAGGAGGCGGCGGCGGCGGTGTTGGTCTTCTCGGACAAGGTAGCGACGGTATTGCAGGTACTTCTTCTAGCGTTGGTGGAGGAGGTGGTTCCAGCGGTACAAATGGTCTATCTACTGCAACTTCTAACAATAAAACTCAAGCAACCGGAGGTTTATACGGCGGTGGCGGTTTTGGTCGCCCTAGCGGAAACCCTGGTGCAGGTGGCCAAGGTGCTGTAAGAATTATTTGGGGAGAAGGGAGAGCATTTCCTTCTACTAATACAGCTGACGTTTAAACAACTTTATTTATCATGATTACTTTAATTCGTCCAATTCTATTTTCATTTTTACAGTCTGAAAAAGTTAAACTACTTATTGTAGATATGCTTACTAAACTTGCTGAGTCAACCGATAATGACATCGATGATAAAGCAGTTGAATTTATTCGTAACGGTCTATTTCCTAATAAATAATGATTGAAGCAGGGGTATCAGCTCTTATTGGAGCTATTGCAGCAGGTGCTGCTTTAACAAATCGTATACACAATAGAATATCGGCTTTGGATAGACGTGTTGATACCTTTGAATTAAGTGTTGCACAAGATTATGTATCTAAAGCTGATCTTTCAATAATGGTGCAACGTATGGAGGATCATATGATCCGCATTGAAAACAAATTAGATCAAATTGTATTGAGAAATGGCTAACAAGAAAGCAACCGAAGACCAATTCAATGAGTTGCACAATTTAGTTACCAAAGAACTCCTTAATCGGATTAAAAGTGGTGAAGCTACAACACAAGATATAAAGGCAGCGATAGAGTGGCTTGTCAAAAACGACATTAGTGGTGTTGCTGTTCAAGGTAACCCACTAGATAAACTAGCTAACCTAATGCCAACTGTTGACCCTGAACTTGTAAAACGGAGACTTTATGGTACGAAGCTCTAACTATAGCGGTCCAAAATACGCTAATGGTAACTATAAATCATATCAAAAGAAATATGATTCAAGTGCATTACAGATCTCTAAACGGTCTGCATTAAATAAAGAAAACCGTAAACGTGGAACCTACGGTAACGGTGATGGCAAGGATGTATCCCACAGAAAAAATGGAAAGACATTCCTCGAAGCAGCATCAAAAAACAGAGCACGTAAAGGACGCGCATGACCCCACTACTTCCTACCCCTAACGATTACCTATTTAACTTGATAGCTATGACTTCTTCCGACGCCAAAAGACTTTGGAGAACATCTATTAAGGAACACTTTGACCATACTTGTATCTATTGCGGAAAAACTTATGACCTTAGTCAATTATCTATCGATCATGTTCATCCTCGCGCTCGTGGCGGAGAGGATGTCGCAACAAATGTTGTATGCGCCTGTACCAGATGTAATCAGGATAAAGGAAGTACACCCGTCCTTAGTTGGATGAGAGACAAATTTGGAGTTAATAGACTCCGTGAAAAACTAATTATGGAGTATATTAATTAATTATGCCTGAAAGCACTTTATCATGGGTTGATTACCAAAAAGCTGCTAAAAAAATTAAAAAACTTAAACCTAAAACTACGCCTCAATCTATAATTAAACAAATAGGTTCTCCTGTTAAAAACGGTAAAATAATACGCATTACTTCTGACGGAGAAGGTGGTATAAAAGAAAGAAACGTAAAAGCTCAAACCAAACGTGAACGTCTTCGTCAAAGAAGATTAAGGATTCAAACAGGTAAATTATCTAAAGAAGATGCTTTAAAATCTCGTGAATTAAAAACTAAATTTAGAGAAGGTGGTAATGAAGCTGATCATATAGTTGAAAGTTGGTTGCTTGGTTCTCAATTAGAACGTATAGAAGCTAAAGGCGGTATGCCTGCTGTTGAACAGGCTTTAGATACATTAAAAAAATCAGGCTATCAACTAGGTAATATGCCTGGTAATTTACAACAACTTTCTCCTGAAGAAAATAAAGAAAAATACACTCAAACTAAAAGCTTACAGAATTATTTAGGTTCTAGAGAAAGTTTAGGTCAATCACCATCAGCTCGGCGTGTTGATCTATTTCAAACAGGCTATACACCACCTACATTAGGCGGGTTTCAACAACAAGAACCTGAACTTATTCTTACAAAAGGAGGTATTAGATACAATCCACCTAAACTGCAACCTGCTCAACCTGTTCAACTACCAAAGACACCTCCTACACCTAAAGTTGATATGAGCCCTTCTGTAATGGAAACTGTATCAGACGTAGTAGAAACAGCTACACCTTATGTAGTTGGTGCAGGTGCAGCAGTATTAGGAGTTGGTTTAAATATATTAAAAGGTGGTGCTAGTTTGTTATTCAACGCTCCTGGCCCCTAGAAGCCCTCCTAACCCCCTACACGCTAGATTCTACCTATGAACACTTTAGACCTCCTTAGAGACGATTTTAAGCTATTCCTAAAAGCCTCTACAAGCCCTCCTAACCCCTAAATGACAAAGAACAAGAATTCATCAACTACTTTGAGCCAGCCCTCAACATTAAATCTACTACAGGACGACTTCAAGCTATTCCTACAAGCATTATGGAGTGAACTAGATCTACCAAACCCTACACGTGCTCAATATGCAATTGCTGATTACCTTCAACATGGTCCAAAGCGTTTACAGATCCAAGCATTTAGGGGAGTTGGTAAGAGCTGGATTACTGGTGCTTTTGTTCTTTGGACTTTATTTAATAACCCCGAAAAGAAAATAATGATTATATCTGCTTCTAAAGAACGAGCAGATAACATGTCAATCTTCCTACAAAAATTAATCATTGAAACACCCTGGTTGGGTCATTTGCGCCCTAAATCTGATGACTCCCGTTGGAGTCGTATCTCCTTTGATGTGGCTTGCTCCCCTCACCAAGCTCCTTCTGTTAAATCAGTCGGTATTACTGGTCAGCTTACCGGTAGTCGTGCTGACCTGATGATCCTGGACGATATTGAAGTACCAGGTAACAGTATGACAGAATTTATGAGGGAAAAGCTTCTACAATTATGTACTGAAGCTGAATCTATCCTTACTCCCAAGAATGATAGTCGTATTATGTTCTTAGGTACACCACAGACAACCTTTACCGTCTATCGTAAGCTAGCTGAGAGAGCCTACAAGCCCTTTGTTTGGCCTGCTAGGTATCCTAGGAAGGTTTCACAATACGAAGGCCTTCTAGCGCCTCAGCTAGTAGAAGATATTGATGGCGGTGCTGAACCTTGGCAAGTAACTGATGATAGATTTGATAATGAAGACCTGATTGAACGTGAAGCGTCAATGGGTCGTAGCAACTTTATGTTGCAGTTCATGTTAGACACGAGTTTATCCGATGCTGAAAAGTTTCCTCTTAAATGCTCTGACCTTATCGTCACTAGCGTTAACCCCTCTACTGCTCCCGAATCCATCGTTTGGTGCTCCGATCCACAAAATGTTATCAAAGACCTCCCCACTGTTGGATTACCTGGAGACTATTTCTACTCTCCAATGCAGTTACAAGGAACATGGGATCCTTACCAAGAAACAATCTGCTCTGTTGATCCGTCGGGTCGTGGATCGGATGAAACGGCAGCAGCTTATATCTCTCAACGCAACGGTTATTTGTACTTGCACGACATGCGTGCTTACCGGGACGGATACTCCGACAATACATTACTCGATATTTTAAAGGGTTGTAAAAAGTATGGCGTTTCTAAGCTCCTCATTGAAACTAATTTTGGTGACGGTATTGTTAGCGAGTTGTTCCGCAAACATCTTCAACAAACAAAACAAGGAATTGATATTGAAGAAGTCCGAGCAAATGTTAGAAAAGAAGATCGAATCATTGATTCCCTTGAACCCGTCCTTAATCAACACCGACTCGTTATCGACCGGGCTGTTATAGAATGGGACTTTAAATCTAACCCACAAGCTGCACCTGAAGAACGTCTTCTTTATATGTTATTTTATCAAATGTCTAGGATGTGTCGTGAAAAAGGTGCAATTAGACACGACGATAGAATAGATGCGTTAGCTCAAGGTGTACAATATTATACAGATGCTCTTGGTATCTCTGCCCTAGAAGCTATTAAAAATCGTAAACGTGATGAATGGAATGCAATGATTGAAGAAATGATTGATGACCCTCAAGCTTCTGCTAATCATATGGTTTTTGGTATGAATTTAGAACAAAGACAACAAGCTAGAGGTAACTCTAAAAACTCAGTGCCTACCTGGGTGTCGCTCTAGCGCACCACTGGATTTGAGTTAGGCAAGACGCCAGTCATAGCCTGGTCTCTCGCGATCCGACCCGTATAGGGGGGAAGGGAAGGGTGGACCCGACTCCCCGATTGGGAGGAATTCGAGACATGGGTTCGTTCTACGAACTCACCAAGCTCTCATTCCTCCTTTATCTAATGAAGCGTGAGGAGGATCCAAAGACACAAAGACAAACATCTCCCTCTTCTTCATTCTTTATAAGCACCTCCTTTAATATTATATTTTAATATTATATTTAATCTTTTGATGAATCCCGTGAGAACTTATTAAACATCCCACCACAAACATTAATCCCACCACAACTTATACTACTGTATGCATAACGTAGAACTTGTTCACGTAACACCTGATGCTGAACAATTGATAGCCTACATGGCTAGAGTATCTAACCCCGCTAACCAAGATAATCCTGATTGTATTAAATTAATTAAATATCTTATTAAACATAATCATTGGTCTCCCTTTGAAATGGTTAATATGTGTGTACAGATTGACACTACCAGAAGTGTTGCTAGTCAAATCTTAAGACATAGATCCTTTAGTTTTCAAGAATTTAGTCAAAGATACGCTCAAGTCATTAATACACCATCACTTCCTAACTTTAGACGTCAAGATACTTCAAATAGACAAAATAGTATTGATGATCTTAATGAATTTACTCAACAAGAGTTCCAAATACGTACTCAAGACTTATTTGATCAATCCTTAACCCTCTATAACGAAATGTTAGCCGCTGGTGTCGCTAAAGAATGTGCAAGAGATGTTCTTCCCCTAAGTACACCTACTAAACTCTATATGAACGGTACTTTACGCTCTTGGTTGCATTATACTGCGCTAAGATGCGCTAACGGGACTCAACTTGAACATCAATTGATTGCAACTGGCGTTAAACAGTTACTTATGGAACAGTTTCCTACTGTATCAGAAGCAATGTGGTCGTAAAAAAAATGACAAAAATGTCTGAACAGGAGTTAACAGCCACATTCACACAAAAAACCCCCATATAGGGTGTATTGTGCCAGTTTCTTAACTGGTTGTAACATTATCAATGCTGATGGTGTGCCACCTTTTTTACTGGTTGTAACATGTTGTAACCTAAAAAGTATCATTTAACCTGCATAATTGTACCGCCTATCTAACATTAATTGCTCCGTTCGCTACGCTCACTTCGCCCGCCTGATTGCCCGTGTAAAATAATATTTTTACTGGGTGAATATTGTGGGGGAGCGAGCACGAAGTGCGAGCGGGTTAATGTTAGATAGCGACAGGATTACACGTGTTATGTTATGCGATACGAATACGTATCAGTATTAAATATTGATAATGATAATGATTCTCAAAACATCTGTCGTGCCTTATTAGTATAACTTATCTATAATGATAAGCACTGCTTATAAATTAGCCCGTTGACAAATGCCAGCGGCGGTGTCATACTACGTGAGTAATCAAAGGGAGCAACCCTAATGAACATTCAAAAGTACAACGGTTGGACTAACTATGAAACATGGTTATGTAACATGTGGTTCAACGACTTTGACTTCACTGACATGATGGATATGTTCGACAATTGTGAGGACAACTGTGATGTCTTAGATATCATTGAGAACTACATCAAAGAACATGTTGAAGAGTTTGTAGAGTGTTCACTATCACCAGGTGATCAACACGGTTTCATCAATGACATGTTAAACGCTGCAATCAGTGAGATCGATTGGCGAGACATTGCTGAACATTATGTCGATGATGTTGTCGATGAGTTAGAGTTAATTAGAGATGATCAGAAAGAAGAAATTATGAAATTAGTTTAATTCTTTACAAATTCACGATCAACTTTAACTAACACAAACCAATGAGAACAGAGTACACACTACCGACTGAACTTGCAAGCGGTTTAATCAACGATGATTGGACGTTTCTTGATTACATTGGAGATAAAGAGTACGATAGAATCATTGCTCAATTTTTACTTGATCTTGATAACGAAGGTTTATTTTGTTATGAAGTAAAGGATGACAATCGTTTTGAGAAGTATCATGATCTTGTTGATTATGGTGTCTTAGCTTGCGATTGTTCAACGTTCATCTTTAACTAACTAATCGTCATGTTTTTCAAGCCTAACACCATCGAATCTTCTACTGTTCGTAACATTCTTTTGAACCCATCAACTAATCAAGTGATGGTACAATTCAAAGGTAATGACAAGACTTATCTTTATGATAATGTTAGCGAAGAAGCAATCATTGATGTCTTCTTTGGAGAGATCACATCATTCGGTAAGTTTGTCAATGCATATTGCAAAGGCAATCTAACTACAGTCGTCGGCTAATGCTTCACTGGTGATTGTTCAACTTTCCAATTTATTAAATTACACTAATGCCAACTGAAACTACTATCAATCAATTGCGATATGACGGACTCTGGTGTTACATCGGAGGACGTTTAGATGTCAATGATGACGAAGCACAAGAGATTGCAAATAAATGTATTGATCAAGGTATCACTACTTGGGAACAGTTCAGTGAGCTTGATGCTAATGAAATTGGATCCATGATCCACTAATACATTTGATGCTAATGGATGATCCACTAACGTTCAGCTAATTCATTGTCACTAATCAAACAACACATTCACAACACTATGACTACTACTACTTTGACTGACATGCAACAACGTGTAAGCGAGTTGTTTAACATCGACAGCGTATCTAAAGTTAACACTATCATTCAAGAACTTGAAGGGTATGGTATAGATACTGAGGAGAGATTAGATGATGCTTACTTTGGTTGTTATCCTGACGAGTCAACATTCTGTGAGGACTTGTTAAGTGATGTCTACGCTGAACAGATTGAGGCAATGCCAGTATTCTTACAGACTGCAATCGATTGGGAATTAGTATGGCATCAAACAATGCAATATGATTACTTTACAATCTGCCGTGATTGCGAATACTATTTCTTCAATCGTAACTTCTAGTGTTAGTAATACATTTGGGGGAATATCACATACACAACACATTCATCAAGGACGCAGTTTTGTAATGAACAACACTCAATCGGAGGAACTCTACGTTTTTTTCATTCAGCATATGTTGTCTCTAGGTTATGTTCCAGAAAACATGGTAGAAGATATTGCTGATGAATACTTAGATGCAATTGCACAAACTTTGTCAAGATCTTAATGAACACATAGGACTTTATCAGGATTCTTAATAAACGCCTTTTATTAGGAATCCAAGTATCGGCAGAGCGTGCTACACTGTTGAGGCTAATCAAAGCAGCCCCATCACAACAAGAGAAAAACTCATGAACATCAACGAATACGAAATTAAATCAGGTGATAACCTTAAGGATGCTAACCTTAAGGATGTTGACCTTGAGGGTGCTGATCTTAGGTGGGCTAACCTTACGGGTGCTAATCTTGAGGGCGCTGACCTTAGGGGTGCTGTTCTTAGGTGGGCTAACCTTAAGGATGCTAACCTTAAGGACGCTGACCTTACTGGTGCTTACCTTAGTGGTGCCTTCCTTGAGGATGCTTGCCTTGAGGGTGCTAACCTTAAGGATGCTGACCTTAGGTACGCTGACCTTACGAGTGCTAATCTTAGGGGTGCTGATCTTAAGTGTGCTGACCTTGAAGGTACTAATCTTGAGGGTGCTATTCTTGAGGATGCTATTCTTGAGGGTGCTAACGTAAAAGGAACTATTCTAGAGGACAACTCATGACTGAACAACACCCACTGACTGACGAGATCGCCAAGGAGCTTTCATCTTGGCACCTAGATATTCTTGATCCGTATCTGGCAGACGACCACAGAAGCGACATGCGTTCCGCTGCCGACTGGCAGTTGGAGCAGGTGATTGAGTGGCTTACAGAGAACCTTTGCTACATCCAAGAAGACGGCTTAGTGCGCTACGTCTATGGAGATGGCTTTGCGACCATAGCTACGCATGAAGTTGTCAGAGACCTCAAAAAAGCAATGCTCCCACAGGAGGACAACTTATGACCTGGACTAACTACATTTTCAAACACCTCATTCCGGCCTGGTTTTATTCGTTTAAATGTAACTTCTATATGTGGAGTGATTTAATGGCCGGTGATTATGAAGGTTATGCTATATTGCCTGGTGATGATCCTTACACTGAGTGTTATGAGTGGTTTTGGGCATCTCTCAGTATGGATGAAACCTATCCTAAGGAGTTCTTGGATGAACTCCAAGAAATAGTAGACATGATTGATCAAAGCAAAATGACAAGAGGTTGACTAATGACACATGATACACACCCAAGCACACGTCCTACAAGCACTCCACAAGCCCCTACAGCAGGCTTTCAAACGCTGTGGGTACAAAGACAACTAAAGAAGCTTAGAGAGCGTACAGAGGCTCTCAAGGCACAGTACATCAAACCCAACGAGATTATTTAACCATGCAATCTAAATCATTAGATGATGATTACTTCATCAAGAATGCTATCTTATGTTTTCTTCATCACTATCCCAATCATAAATGGACTGCAATTTATGAAGAGTTAGCTAAACGTGACACATTCATCAAGGACGCAGTTCCCACTAAACCACGCACACGCAAAACAAATGCTAAAAAGACAGACAATTAAAACTTGGCGTTACACCACAACAGATGGTCAGGTGCGATGGTTATTAGCACCCGATTCAGAACATGCCACATGGGCAGCAGCTGAGTTGTCCGGTGGTTCTGAGTACTTAAAGGATGTTTATTTAGACAATGACGAATGGTAAAAAGCCTTACTTTCCAAACAATTGGAAACAATGGAAAGAAGTTCCTGATGAATTTCTTTATGCACCAACCTTTGAAGAGTTTGCTGATTGGAAACTTAGTGGTTGGGAGTTGCCTAGTTCAATATGTTGTATGATACGAGAGACAACATCTAAAGGTAAGATCAAAGAGTATGTCTATCAAAAGCAACATGCTGCTGAGAACAAGATCAGCAAACTAATGAAAACAGGTAACGAATTTGTTATCTGCACTGAAGATCAACTACACTTTATTACATACAAACAAGATGAGCCTGATTACGATTGAACAGTTTGAAGAGTTTAGTGAGGACTATCCTGAGCTAGCTCAATGCTACACATTCATCAAGGACGCAGTTACAGGTGCGTCAGTAACTGACACGGAGGACTTATTTGCCGACACCAGCACAGATCGACGAACAGATCCAGCTTGAGCGTGATGCTATTTCACAAGGTCTCAAACGTTTACATAAGAACACCTATGACTTAGAGAACAAATCTTATGCGTCTGCTACTGTATACGGAGCTGCTTCTATTGATACCTTGTTGCCTCTTGTGGTGGCACGTATTGAAGACACTACCAACAGGATAAAGGAAGGTAAAACAGGAGCAGCTTTCAAAGAGATACAACAATATCTTGCTGATGTAGAGCCTCTTGCTGCTGCTGCATTAGCTGTAAAACTAACATTTGATAAAGTATTCTCATACAAAGACAAAAGCAATCAAGTAGTAAATGTGTGTGATGCTATTGGTCTTGCTGTTGAGCAAGAGTGTCAAATGAGACACTATGAAAAACATGCACCAGGCTTACTGCACACACTAAAAGAAAACTATTGGCATCGTTCAATAGGTACACAACAAAAAATAGTTGTGATCCGTACTTTAATGAATCGCTATGACGTTAAACAATGGAACACATGGGGCAGAGCTAATCGCATTAAACTTGGAGGCTGGTTACTTGACTGCATCATGCAAAGTAGTGGGTGGTTCACAAAAAACATGCAACGAGAAGGACGTAAAACTGTCCACTATGTTGTACCAACTCCAGAATTTCTTGAGATCAAGGACGCAGTAATGCGTGATGCTGAGTTATTCAGCCCACTTGCTTGGCCAATGCTCATTGAACCTAATGACTGGACACATGAAAAATGTGGCGGTTATATATTAAATGAGGTGATGCGTGGTCATGATATGGTACGAAGGGGCGATCCGACCCGTATACAGGGAGAGAGACCTATTGAGTTCTTGAACCGAATTCAGAAGGTTGCTTACCGTCTAAATCCCTTTACTGTGGGTGTAGCGGAAGAACTAGATAGATTGGAACGAGCTGTCGGTAAGTTTCTCCCTATTATTCATCATGACTTACCTCCTAAGCCTGTAGATATAGCAGATAATAAAGAAGCTCGTCATAATTATAATAGACAAGCTGCTGCTGTTTACAATCTACAAGCTCAAGAGTTTAAGAAGTCATGTAGAACAAGAATGACAATGGAAGCTGTACAAAGATTTAAAGGTAAAGATAAATTCTTTATTCCTTGGTCTTTTGATTACAGAGGTAGAGCTTACCCAATACCTGCATTCTTAACACCACAAGACACAGACTTTGGAAAAAGTTTATTGTCTTTTGCTGAACCAGCTTACATGACTCCTGAAGCTGAAGACTGGATAGCATTTCAAGTAGCCACGACGTATGGTCTAGATAAAGCTACGATGCAAGAAAGATTAGATTGGGTAAAGAATAATACTCATCTTATAACTTGTGTCGCTAGTGATCCTATCTTACACATTCACGAATGGGAAGGAGCAGATGAGCCATGGCAATTTCTTGCAGCATGTGATGAGTATTATCATTGTGTGCTTAAGTGTGATCGTCATTTTACAAGCTTGCCTGTAGCTACAGATGCTACTTGTAGTGGGTTACAGATATTAGCAGGTCTTGCTAAAGATAAAAATACTGCTAGTCTAGTTAACGTATTACCGTCTGATAAACCACAGGATGCTTATGCTGTCGTCGCTCGTACTGCTGCTCCTTTCTGCCCTAGTTCTATTCGTAATTATATGGATAGAAAGGTAGTCAAAAGAGTAGTAATGACAGTACCTTACAATGCAAAACCTTTCTCTAATCGTGGGTACATCAAGGACGCACTAAAAGAAAAGGGTATTGAGATTGATAAAGATGACTTGACAAAGACTGTCATCGCTGTTAGAAATGCTATGGATGAGGTCGTACCTGGTCCTATGGCTGTCATGAGTTGGATTGAAGAGGAGGTTGCTAAAGCAATTGACTTGGGTAAAACAGAACTAACATGGTCTACACCATCTGGTTTTGTTGTCACTCAAAAACTCATGAAGAAAGAAACAATACGTATTGCATTACAATTGATGGGTGATTGTAAACTAACTGTTTCTACACAAGATAGTGACAAGGTTGACAAACAACATCACAAGAATGCAACAGCACCCAACTTAATCCATTCACTAGATGCTTCCCTTCTCCATTTCAGCGCATTGGCTTTCAATGCACCGATCGCTCTCATTCATGATTCTGTATTGTGTCGTGCTACCGACATGTCTTCTCTCAGTGCAATTGTACGAGAGACATATATGCACCTCTTTGCCGAACACAATTACTTGCAAGACTTCGCTGACCAGATAGGCGCGGAGACTGACCCACCGATTATTGGAGATCTAGAACCTAGCTCCGTAATTGATTCCACTTATTTTTTCTGCTAATGCCACGTCTAATCCACAAAACCTCACAGCCTGTAATCCTTGAAGGTTATCAAGCTGTACTGAAACCAAGCAAGTTTGGTTATTCACTTGCTGCTCTAGTTGATCAATCAATGGTTGATGCACTAGAAGATGATAGAGTTGAATCCCTTAAGTGGGCTGAAACTAAACTAAAGAACCCTAAGCGTTCTACTCTTAAGCCTGAACCTTGGGAAGAAGTTACTGAAGGACAATACAAAGTTAAGTTCTCTTGGAATGAAGAATCTCGTCCACCTGTTGTCGATACTGAAGGGACAGTTATTGCTGATGATAATACACCTTTGTATGCTGGTAGTCGTGTTAAGCTTGCGTTCTACCAAAAACCCTACATCCTCCGTGATGGAGTTACGTATGGAACAAGCCTTAAATTGGTTGGTGTACAACTGGTGTCTCTCAATGCATCAGCTGGTGTAGATACCGGTGATATGTCAGCAGAAAACGTTGCAGCACTCTTTGGTAAGACTGAAGGGTTCAAGGCTAGTGAGCCTAATGTAACGCCATCTGCTGTTGAAGAGGATGACTTCTAGTGGTATTCCGATCAGGTCTTGAGGAGAAGGTCGCTGATCTTCTCTGCAACCTGGATGTCAAATACGAATATGAAACTGAAAAAGTACCTTATACAATTCCGCATTTATACACGCCAGACTTTTTTTTACCAAATGGTGTTGTGCTAGAATGTAAAGGCTATTGGGATGCTGATGACAGACGCAAGATTAAAGCAGTCAAACAACAACATCCTGAATTAGATTTACGTATGGTATTCCAGGCACCCTATAATACAATCAGCAAGAAATCAAAGACGACATACGCTAAATGGTGTGACAAACATAACATACCGTGGACTTCCTTCCATAACATCCCAATCGACTGGCTCCTCTGAGTTTGTACGACATGAATCATGTAATAGTTGTGGCTCATCTGATGGTAATAGTATCTATACAGATGGCCATGGCTATTGTTTTGTATGTCATACTTACACTGATGGACAAGAAATAACAACACACATTCACACTAACTCTATTGTGCAGATCAAAGGCTCAGCCGAACGGTTGCAGAAACGCAAGATCAGTCAGAAGACTTGTGAGAAATTTAAAGT
>Ga0208645_1001714_pt1 | contig 18578 bp, 20 predicted proteins | sample VirMetDEL_Sep_01_FD_184519 | JGI IMG/M metagenome (GOLD analysis project Ga0208645, IMG submission 184519) | Aqueous microbial communities from the Delaware River and Bay under freshwater to marine salinity gradient to study organic matter... | ecosystem: Environmental > Aquatic > Marine >... | reverse complement strand
GAGATCGACCGCTGGGCGCGTAACATGCCGCCCGCGTTCAAGGAGCTGCTGGAGTTCAAGGCTGACAAGATCAGCCTAAAGGGCGCACCCGACAGCTTCGCAGTGGCTAGAACGTCACGCCGCGAAAATCCCGAATCCCTCGCGGGCTTTCACTCGCCGCATATGCTGTTTGTGGTCGAGGAGGCGTCAGGCGTACCCAACGTAATCTTTGAGACGGCCAGCGGCGCACTTAGCACCCCTGGTGCGAAAATCATTATGTGCGGTAACCCCACCCGCTCCGACGGTTACTTTTATGACGCCTTCCACGGCGACCGCGAGAAGTGGCACTGCATCACTGTGTCGTGCAGTGAGGGCGAATATGTTGACCCCAAGTTTATCCGCGAGATGGGCGAAAAATACGGCGAGGAGAGCAACGTCTTCGCGGTTCGCGTCTTGGGTGAATTTCCAAAGCAGTCGGACGACGTGCTTTTGCCGTTGCACTTGATTGAGGATGCGACGAAGCGCGACGTGGAGGCAGGGCCTACGACGCCGGTCGTTTGGGGCTTGGACGTAGCGCGTTTTGGCTCGGATAGGTCGGCGCTGTCCAAGCGACAGGGCAATATATTGGTCGAGCCGATCAAGACGTGGCAGAATAAGGACTTGATGGAGCTTGCCGGTATAATCCTATCGGAATACGACGCCGTGCCTTATCAGATGCGGCCACAGGCGATCTACATTGACGCCATTGGCTTAGGCGCAGGACTGGCCGACCGGCTGAGGGAGCTGGACATGCCGGCGGTTGGCATATCTGTCTCTGAGACTGCCAGCCTGAAGGCTAAGTTTAATAGGCTGAGGGATGAGCTTTTCTGGCACTGCCGCGAGTGGTTTGAGGCGCGTGACTGCAAAATACCGCAGGACGACACGCTGATATCGGAGTTGTCGGGCATCCGCTATAAGTATCTCTCGACTGGCAAGCTGAAGGTTGAATCCAAGGACGAGATGAAAAGGCGCGGCCAGAGATCGCCCGACGTGGCCGACGCATTTGTGCTGACCTTCGCGGGTCAGGGTGCGGTTGCCGGTGGCTACTCTAGAGGCTATAATTCAAATCGCAGTTTGAAACCAAAAACGAATTGGGTGGTTTAGTGGATCAATTTAGAGGCGCATATCAGCAGGGGCTGCTGGCTGAACCTGCTGATTATACCGGCGCAGCGGATATTGGTCGCGGTATATTATATTCTCCGTTTGATCTTATTGGTGCGCCTGTTGACCTAGCCAATATGGCGTTGCAGCCTCTTGGCCTTGGCAGCGAAAAGCCTTTTGGCGGCTCTGAGTACCTAATCGACAAATATGCCGACCTTGGTGACTATTTGGGGGTTGATTATCAACGCCCGACAAACAGCACTGAGGAGCTAATTGGCCGGTTTGCAGGCGGCGTTGTGTCTCCAGCAGCTATAATATCTGCGCTTCAAAAAACACCAGTGAACATGAGCAAGGCTATTAGCGCCTTCAAAAGCTCCAAAGAGCTTAGAGCCGAGGCGTCTAAGGCAATGGCTAAGGGTGACGACGTTGCGGCCAATGAGGCTAATGTTGTTGCCAGCGTTTTTGAGGTTGAGGCAGCTCCGCTGACCAGCGCGATACAAAGGATTAAAGCAGATGGCAAAGAGCCGGTGTTTACCGTTAAAGACGATGGAACCTATCTCACAGTTAGATCAAGCCTCGCAGACCCAGCCGAGGCGAAGAAAACTGTCGCCGCAGCAAGAACTGGTGATGCAGCGACTAAGGGCAATGAGCCACTGTCGAAATCGGAAATCGACTTTATCGTCAAAAGTCCAGAACTAAACTCAGCAAGAAAATTTGGCGACGACATATCTGTGGCTGTTAATGGTCAGCCTTTAGACGCATCTTTGCTCAAGGGCGAGACAGGGTTTGCTGGTCGTCAGTCTAGCATAGCCAAACAGGCCGCGATTGGACGCGCTTTTGATCTATCTGTTCAGGGCAGTCCTGAGTATAAATCTAGCGTTTTTTCTGCTTATGGAGAAAAATATCCAGACCTTATGGAAGCCGTAGGCGCAAAAAACTATGACGATCTTGTGCAAAAATCATATTTGCAGATGCAGGCAGAAACGGCTGCTCAATTTGACCGCTTGCCAGTTAACACGTTTTATCACCCCGGCGATTTTGAATATGTGACATCAACTGGCGGCACTAACTCTATTGGTATGCTGCGCGACCTTAATCAAAACAAAAACTTAAATGTTTTTCGTGGTGGCGATAGGCATGAGTTCCTAAACCAGATTGATCCCAGAACCGGCCTTAATTCAAACGAGATGTTTAGGGCTGTGCATGATTATGCTGGCCACGGTATTCAGGGCAACAAGTTTGACGCTCTTGGCGAGGAGCGAGCTTTTGGCGTCCATTCTCAGATGTATTCGCCGCTTGCGCGTATGGCTATGGCGTCTGAAACAAGAGGGCAGAATAGTTTTGTTAATTACAGCCCGCTAAACATCGACATTGAGATGGAAATTGCGGCTAAGATGGATGACCTAAAGGCTGCAAGGACTGACGCGGATAAGGCGGCTATTACTGCCCAGATACAAGACCTTCAGGGGCAAAGAAGATACGGAGATCAAAAGGCGGTTCTTTTGCCGCCCGAAATGATAGACCTGTCTTATCAGGGCGGTATGCCTGATTATTTGAAGGGCGTTAACATGCCTGACGCTGGCACGACCGTTGATGATCTGCCATTTTTTCATTTTTCCAAGCAAGGTGGTTTGTTGGAATTAGACCCATCTTTTGTCGGCACTAGAATGGGTCGCGGTGGTGATAGGTACGCTCCAGATGAGGCGGTTTCAATTAGTCAGTATAACCGCCCTGACAGAACTTATGCGTTTGCTGATACTATGCCCACATCAAGAATTGATCCAGTTATGGATGACGCGCCGTTTGTTTATCAGGGGCAGGCGTCTGGCCTTTATGACACGGCGGATGACCCAGCCGGTCTTTTAGCTTTGTCGAGTGAAAGAAATCGGGGAGTTATCGACAGAAACCTTTTCAAAAAAGACTTGGAATCGTCTATAAAGGATTACGGCTATGGGGGCTATGTAGCTCCTTTTATGGGTCAGAGAGCAGCATTGCTTTTCGACCCAGCGCCAGTAACACCATATAGAGGGATTTTGTTTAATGAGTAAGCCGCATTTATGTTATTTGCCGACGAGAGGCCTTTGTTCTTTAAATGATAAGTTGGGTGATAATTATCTCCCAAAGAACAAAGAAAATGTTTTCCGTCAGGAGATAACCACTTATGAGTATGTTGAAAACGGAATGAAGAAAACCACAACTGTCAGAGAGTTTACAAACAACGACCATTATGACAGCACGGTGGCTCATGTGTTTGTCAACGAAGACAAGTGGAGAGGCTTCTAATGCCCCCAGCTAAAAAGAAAAGCGTAAACCTATCAGTCGGACGCGGTGAAAAGCAGTCGGTCAAGGCTGGTGGTGGACTTACTGCGAAGGGTCGTGCAAAATACAACCGAGCCACAGGCTCAAAACTAAAGGCACCTGTGACCGGCAAAGTCAAAGCCGGTAGCGCAGACGCAAAGCGGCGCAAGAGTTTTTGCGCCAGATCAAAGAGCTGGACTAGCCCACGCGGCAAGGCAGCTCGGGCAAGATGGAAATGTTAGGAGTTAGCTATGGGATACGGTAAGAAAAACGGCGGAAAGAAGTCAGGCGGCGCAAAGCAGGTTCTCGGTAAATACTGCTGATGTCGTTATATCGCAATATCGCTAAAAAACGCGCACGCATTAAGGCGGGCAGCGGTGAGAAAATGAGGAAAGTCGGAGCCAAGGGTGCGCCCACGGCTGCGGCATTTAAAGCGGCGGCTAAAACCGCGAAAAAGAGAAAGAAGGCCAAAGCATGATTGTTTGTGATAACTGCCCATATCGTGGCCGCTGCGAAATAAAGCAGCGCTGTATTCAGGGCAAAAACCCTGTGCCGGACATGACGCCTGAGCCAGCTCCGTCGAAGTTTGTGCAGACCAGCAAAGGCACAGTCGAGACTGCTGGCAAGCGTGGCGCACCAATTAAGACCGCCGTCAAGAAGGTCGTCAAAAAGGCGAAGATGCATTGAACATCAGACGCCCGATTGTTGGCCGGATAAGACGCCCGCAGCCCCCGCTAGAACCAAAGGCGGAAGTGTGCAATAATGTGGACACGCCAGAACCGGCGGCCAAGGTTAAACGTGCGCCAAAACGCGCGGCAAAAGGTGCAAGGAAAAATGGCTAAAAAGATGGACGACGACCAATTGGGCAGCATCGTGTCGGGTGAGATCACCGACGCGCTCAATCACTTCGACAACGAGTACACGACCGACCGGCTCCGCGCCTTGGATATGTACTTGGGCGAGCCACTCGGAAACGAGGTAGACGGTCGCTCAACAGTGATTGCGACTGAGGTTGCCGACACCGTCGAGGCCATCATGCCTAACCTTATGCGGGTGTTTACGACCAACGACAAGTATGTTCGCTTTAGCCCGCGCACTGCCGAGGATATGGAATCAGCCGAGCAGGCGTCTGATTACGTTAATTATGTGCTTAACACCCAGAACCCCGGCTACCAAATCCTGCACACGTTTTTCAAGGATGCGCTGCTATTCCGTTTGGGTGTCGTGAAGTTCTTTTATGAGACACGCGAGGAAGTTGACGAGGAAGAATACACCGGCCTGTCAGAGGAAGAACTGACAATGCTGCTGGCCGATCCGACTGTCGAGCTTGTGTCTCAGACAGAGACCGTCGTTGAGAGCATGTATAACGATGAGACCGGCGAGACTGAAGACCTGCGCTCAGAGTACGATCTGACTGTACGCATCAAGCGCGAAGAAGGTGACATCAAAATCATCAACATTCCGCCTGAGGAATTTTTGGTATCGCGTCACGCGAGTTCGCTTGAGGATGCCGACTTTATCGCGCACCGCACCAACATGACCGTCTCAGACCTTGTGGCTATGGGTTATGACCGCGACGAGGTCGAGCAGTACGCCGGAGAGAATGAGCTGGACACCGACCGCGAGGTCAGCAACAGATTCCAAGACCTAGAGTCGTCAATGCCGGTCGATGCGGCAGACCCGACACTGCGGTCTGTGCCTTACTATGAGTGCATCATTAATATGGATTACGACGGCGACGGCATAGCCGAGCGTCGGCGCATCTGCGCGATTGGCGCTGAGGGCAAGCACATCTTGCACAATGAGCCATTTGACCACATCCCATTCGCGTGCGTGTCGCCTATTATGATGCCGCACCGTTTGATTGGCCGCAGCATCTTTGACATGACCGAGGACTTGCAGGTCATTAAATCAACTCTGATGCGCCAGTACCTCGACAGCGTCTACTCATCTACCCTGCCACGCATTGCGGCGGTTGAGGGGCAGGTGAATCTGGATGACCTGCTTGACGGCTCCCCCGGCGGGGTAATCCGTACACGGCAGCCGGGCATGATCCAAGCCCTGACAGGCGCGTCAGTCGGCAACGAAATCCGCCCATTAATGGATTATTTGGACACAGTAAAAGAGCAGCGCACCGGCATGAGCCGTGCGTCTCAGGGGCTTGACGCCAACAGCCTACAGTCAAGCACCGCCAGCGCAGTCTCAGCGACCGTGCGCGGCGCTCAGGTTAAGTTGGAATCATATGCCAGAACAATGGCCGAGACAGGAGTTAAGGCACTCTTTAAGGGCATTTTGCATTTGGTGCTAAAGCACGATAACAAAGAAAAGATCGTGCGCCTTCGCAATCAGTTTGTGCCGATTAACCCAGCCGAGTGGTCTAGCCAGTTTGACACCGTCGTGCAGGTTGGCTTAGGCACGACAGATGACGAGACAAAGATTGCCTTTCTGACGCAGATTGCATCAAAGCAAGAGCAAATCCTGATGCAGCTAGGTCAGGACAACCCGCTTGTGACGGCGCAGCAATACGTTAACACCCTGCGCTCAATCACTGAGGTTGGCGGCTTTAAGGATAGCAGCCTGTTCTTTAACTCGCCTGAGCAGGTCACGCAGTTTATGGCGGCCAAGCAACAGCAGGCAGCCAGCCAGCCGCAGCAGCCCACGCCTGAGCAGCAGCAGATGCAGCAGATGTTGCAGCTAGAGCAGCAGAAGGCTCAGGCCGACATCCAGATCGCGCAGCAAAAGGCTGAGGCTGACATTGCGCTGAAGCGCGAGAAGATGCAGGCCGAGCTTCAGATGGAGCGCGAGAAGATGCAAATGGAAATGCAGATGCGCCAGCAGGAGTTACAAGCTGAGGCTGAACTGCGTGTCGCCAAGGCAGTCACCGACGCCGAAATATCAACCAACCTACCGAGGGCATAGAGATGGCCAAGATGAACAAAATTATGCCGCCGCGTAACACAACCATTCGCGGTCAAGACCACCTTCTAGCCTACATCACGCCCGAAGAAGCGCAGATGCTTATGGACAACGGTGGTGCCGGTAAAGCTGGCCCTATGGGTATCCCTGCGTTTTTCACAGATGACGATGAGGCTGGCGCGGGCGATTTTAGTATGGGGCCTGATGACACCAGCCCATCTAATGACGGCGGCAATGACGGTGGCAACAGTTATAGCGACTTAGGTATGTCGCCCGGTCAATCTCAGGCTCAGTTCGGTACGCCTGAGTTTGGTGGAATGACCGAAACTCAAGCATATAACACGCTAGGCACTGGCGGCGGTTCCGATAGGGCGCAGCAAGTCCAAGCTGATATTGTTAGTCAGTTAACAAGGGCTGGCAATCAAGGTGCTAATCAGTTTACGTCTGTTCCCTACGTTAACGCTCAAATTCAAATGCTGGCAAACCAACAGATTCAAGATCGTATGCGCCAAGCTGATCGAGGTTATGGTATCCCGGGCCTGTTTGGGTCAGCATTAGGCTTTTTAGGAAACACTAACCTAAGAAATATTGCTGGCGGTATTGGGTCTGGTGGTCGTGCGTTTTTTGGCCCGCAAGGTCAAATACAAGGCGTGTTTAATGAAGGCCCATTTGGGTTTGGTGAGGTTTACACTGGAAACGTCGTTGAAGGGTATCCAGAAACAGGATACAACGCAGGCGGCGGCGAAAGCGGGTTTGGGGATATGGAGCAGGTCAAGCCAGTAAACCCAGAGACCGGCCAATGCGATGAGGGCTATATGTTTGACGAGGACATGCAGGCTTGCCGCCTAGACACAGGCTTTGCCTCTGGTGGCCAAACCGGCGGCGGAGTTATGGCGCAGCCCGGTGACGCATACGCGCGGATGGGTTTGCTAGATGAGGCACCAACCGGCTTGCCTGAGTTCCAGCAGCGGTACGGCGCAGGCTTTGGCACGCCGTCAGAGTTTGCTGATGCCAACCTTGCGTTCAGACGCCAAGGCGCATACCGTCCAGAATATTTTGACCAGCCATATCCGACCACAGGTTACACGTTACTAAGTTAGGGAAAACATGAACGAAGGCAAGGCGAGGGATGCGGTGCTAAGGGCTGAGAAGGCTGAGGCACTGCTCAGGAATGAATTATTAACTGATGCGTTTGATTATTTAGAGCGACAATTTATACAAGCGTGGCGGTCAAGCGGCATAGGTGAGGCCGAAGACCGTGAGCGAATTTACCAATTGAGCCAGAACCTTGAAGCCCTAAAGGGGTATTTTCAAACGGTGATATCGGATGGTAAGATGGCTCAATCGCAAATTGACGAAGTCAAGAGGCGTTCCACTTTTAACAAGAGATAAGGTAGAAAAATTATGGTCGATACTCCAAACGGAACCGACAACATTTCAATGACCGACGCAATTAGCCTTCTGAACACTCCCACTGAGGACACCGTTACAGATGAGCGAAACGAGGCTGAAGATCAGCCTCAACAGCCCGAGGCCGAGGCGCAAGTCTCATCCGAAGATCAGGCGCATGACGCCCCTGAGGATGACGACTATGACGATGAGGCTGACGACGGCGAAGATGTCTACGACGACGATGATGACGATGAGGAAGTTGACGAGGAACCCGCCGAAACGCTCTACACCGTAAAGGTGGATGGCAAGGAAGTGGAAGTTAACCTCGAAGAAGCCCTCAAGGGTTATCAGCGTCAGGAGGCATTTACTAAGCGATCAATGGAACTGGCCGAGCAACGCAAGGCATTTGCTGCTGAGGCAGCCGAAACAAAACAGCTCCGTGACGCTTACGCGCAGCAACTTGAGTTACTGCAAACCCAACTCCAGCAGACAAACCTCAGCCTCAATGAGGAACCTGACTGGGCGGCCTATAAAGATCAGGGCTGGTCTACTGACGACATTTTCTTTGCCAAGACCGAGTGGGATAAGCACCAAAAGCAAATCCAGCAAGTGGCGGCAGAGCGTCAGAAGATTGCCCAACAGCAGGCACAGGAGCATGAGGCGCACCTAAAACAGCACCTCACTAACCAACGTGTCGAAATGCTTGAGCGCATACCTGAGTGGCGTAATGACGAGACCCGCGAGTTTGAACGCAAAGAAGTCATTAAGTACGCACAGAAGCGTGTCGGGTTTAGCGAGGAAGAAATCTCATCCGCGAGCGATGCCCGCGCGATTGAGCTGCTCTATAAAGCGTGGAAGTGGGATAATCTAATGGAAAAGAAACCCACAACCAAAAAGCGCACTCGCCAAGCACCGAAGATGGCCAAGGCAGGGCAACCGGCAACCAAGCGCGAAGTTGCTAATCGTTCAAAGCGGAAGGCGCGTGAACAGTTTGAAAAGGCTGGCACCGTTGACGCTGCTGTACAACTCTTAATGGGTAGATAACCCGAAGGAACAAAACAATGGCCGTGTTTACAACACAAAACGCAGTGGGCGAGCGCGAGCAACTCGCTGACATCATCTACCGGATTGATCCGGCAGAGACCCCAATTTTTTCTAATGTGAAAAAAGAAACCTCAAACGGCATTTTCGTCGAATGGCAAGTTCAGGAGCTGACCGCCGCGTCTGCTACTAACTACCACAACGAAGGTGCAACCACAGCTACTGCTGCGGCGACACCAACTTCACGGATCGGTAACTATCACCAGATCTCCAAAAAGGTGTTTGCAACATCAGGCACACTCGACGCTGTCGATTCTGCCGGCCGGGAACGTGAGCATAATTATCAGAAGGTCTTAAAAGCCCTGGAGCTGCGTCGTGATATCGAAAAAGCAATCGGTGACACAGACGTTGCACGTTCTGGCACAGACCCACGCAAGTCAGCGTCTTTGACTTGCTGGATCACAAACGGCTCAGTCGGTGCGACTGCCGGTGCCTTCGCCACAGGCGACGGAACTGACACGATCACTGGCGGTGACGACCGGGCGTTAACACTTGCACTCATCGAAGATGGGATGCAGGACGCTTGGACAGACGGCGGCTCACCTGAGCTGATGGTTGCCTCGGCCACAAACCGTGCCAACTTCTCAGACCTGTCAGCCACTGGCAACTTGGTCAGCAACGACGTGAACATGACTGCCGCTAAGGAAGTCAGCTACGTCGGGTCTACCAGTGTTTTCTTGACCGACTTCGGTACTGTGCAAGCTGTTCCATCTCGGCTACTTGGAAACGACCGCGTGTTCTTGATTGATCCAAACTTTGTGTCAATCTGCACACTCAACGGACGTAACTTCCTTGAGCAGGAACTGTCTCAGGACGGCGATGCGAAGACAAGCCACTTGGTGTCAGAGTGGGCATTGAAGCCTACCGCGCCTAAGGCACACGCAATGATTATGGACTTGAACGGTTCATAGTAAAACTGAGGGGGCGGGCAACTGCCCCCTCTCTTTCATAAGGGAAAAGACATGAAGCGCATTTTATACACAGACCCTCACACCGCCAAAGAGGTGGTAATGGATCAACAATCTGACGGCACTGATGTTATTGAGACGACCCAGAGATTTGACGGCCTAATTAAGATTAACAAGCAGATGAATAACGACTACCGCGCCAACGCAACGGTCAATACGCAGCGGCATGTACAGCATGTGGCGGAAATACCAAATGTCGTGTATAATCACCTGCTAGAGACACTAGGCCCGCCCGCCCAAAACCCAAAGGGCTGGAAGGCTTGGCTGAATAATAGCGAGAACCGAGACTTTAGAACAGGCGGCGGTAACATCTAATGGCAATTGCGACCTATACAGATTTGCAGACATCCATAGCCAATTTTCTGGCTCGGTCTGACCTGACCGCACAAATCCCTGACTTTATTGCGCTGGCTGAAGCCTCTATGAGCCGCGAGCTGGAGACACGCAGTCAGGAAAAGCGGGTAACTGCAAACACTGTGTCGGGCAATGAGTATCTGGCGCTGCCAACTGACCTAAGAGAGGTCAGAGAAATAAAGTTGAACACCGCACCGCTGACCGTGCTGAGGTACTACAGCCCTGTCGCGTTGGACGAGCAGTACGCATCAGAGGGTGGCGGCAAGCCAAAGGGCTACAGCATTGTGGGCGATGAGATGAAATTGCGTCCGGTGCCTGACGCCGCCTATGAGGTGGAAATCATCTACATTGGCTCAATTGAGGCGCTGTCTGCGACAAACCTCACAAACACAATCCTGAGCCGGTCGCCTGATGCCTACCTTTACGGCGCACTCGCTGAGGCTTATGCTTACCTTCTTGATGAGACTAGGGCGTCTCAGTATATGGCTCGATTTGATAAGGCTTTGGCGCAGATCAAGGTTGATAACCAACGCGCCCATTATGGAACTGGTAGCCTTCAAATCAGTAGTATTTATCAACGCCAATCGCAAGCAGCGGGAACTTAAATTATGAGCGCAATGAGTGACTACCTCGAAAACGAGATATTAGACCACATCCTTGGAACCGGCGCATACACAATGCCGACCACAGTCTATGTTGGCCTGTCCACTGGATCGTTTAACGACGACAACAGCGGCACTGAGCTGACCGGCAACAACTATGCCCGCGAGAGCATCAGCTTTGGCGCGGCTGCCTCTGGCACCGCATCAAACGACGCGGCTGTTGAGTTCAACGCCGCAACCGGCTCTTGGGGTACGGTTAGCCACTTTGGCATTTTTGATGCTTTGACTTCGGGCAACCTGTTAATCCACGGCGCACTGACTGCAAGCAAAGTCATTGAGACTGGCGACATCTTGAAAATCGCAATTGGTGATATGGACATCACCGCAGCTTAAAGGCGGATAGATGGCAACCGTTGCACCACTAGACAGGATTACCGGCACCCTAGACGCCCTGTCGTTTACCGTTGACACGGTTGGCGATAAGGTCGCTTGGACTGCTGTCGCCCTAGACCATATGGATGGCTGGGGCAATCTGGATAGCTGGAACTACGGAACGCTGGACGCCCTAAGCCTTGAGGTAAAGGTTGCAGCCGGTAGCGCCGCCGCCTCAACTGCCGCATCCGCGTCAGCGTCAAAGCTAAAGAGCGTCGCAGCATCCGTTTCTGCCGCCGTCACGGCGTCTGGCGCTGTCGCGCGGATAAGACCAGCCGCAGCAAGCGTGACCGCCGTCAATACAGCCTCAAGCGCGTTTGCCCGCGTCAGGCCGTTTGAGGCTCTGGTGAGCGCCGTCGGCACGGCCACCTCTGGCTTTAATCGTGTGCGTCCAATGGCTGCGACAGCGTCCATCTCAGCAAGCGCAACCTCAAGTTCAAACTTTGTGACGCTAGGTGCAGGCACCTCCAGCATAGCGGTGACGCAGGCGACAAGTGTGGTGGCTATCTTTGCTGGCGCTGGCAATCAGCAAGTGACGGTGACTGGTGACGCAAAAATGAGTATACTCGGCGAGGAATGGTCGGCGGTTACTCCGACCACACCTTCTTGGGCGGCAGCGGCAGCAGGCGCTCCTAGCATTTGGTCAACGCCGCCAGCAGGCGCAACTGGGAACTGGTTAGGACAATGATAAAATTTGGCGAATGGCTGCCAGACCAGCCAGCATTTATGAACGCAGGCGTCGTCACGGCAGAGAATGTGATACCGGCGTTTAATGGTTATCGCCCGCTAAACCAGTTTATCAGTTTTAGCAATGCGGCTAGTGGCACGATAAGGGGCATCTACGCTGCAAAGGACAACGCCGGAAGCGTCAAGCTGTTTGCCGGAGATGACGCAAAGCTGTATTCGTTTAATGCTTCAACAAACAATCTTGATGACGTTAGCAAGGCCGGATCACCGGCATATGATTTGACTGGTGCAGAGAAGTGGAAGTTTGTGCAATTTGGCGAGTACGTCATTGCATCAGGCGGCATTGGCGAAGAACTGCAAAAGTGGCAGCTAGGAACGGATACTGCGTTTTCTAATCTTGGCGGCTCACCGCCAAAGGCTGACTTCCTTGCCGTTGTGCGCGATTTTGTGTGGACGGCTAACATTGATGAAGGCTCAGGCCGCGTGCCTTACAAGGTTAGGTGGTCGGGCTTTAACGATATTACTAGCTGGACTGCGGGAACCGATCAAAGTGATTTTCAAGAACTCCCAGATGCCGGAGCTATCACCGGAATGGTGGGTGGAGAGTATTGCACAATCTTGTGTGAGAAAGCTATCTTCCGTGCCACATACACAGGCCCGCCGCTGATCTGGCAGTTCGATAAAGTTGAAAGTCAGCGCGGCTGTAGCATCCCCGGTTCGGTGTGCAACTACGGCTCAAACGTGTTTTACTATTCGGACAATGGATTTCACCTGTTCGATGGGCAGAAAAGCACACCCATTGGGAATGAGAAGATAGACAAATTCTTTGCCAAGGACTTTAACTCAACATACAAAGACAAGATGACTGCGGCGGTTGACCCACTCAACCAGATTGCAGTTTGGTCTTACACTAGCGTCGCCAGCACGACTGGCCGCCCTGACCGTTTGTTGATCTTTAACTACGCGCTAGGCCGTTGGTCTATTGGCAACGTGGACGCCGACTTTATTGCTCCGTTCTTCAGCGCCGGTTACACTGTCGAGGACTTGGATAACCTTTCAGCCACGCTAGACGGCCTCAGCACTGTCTTGGACAGCCAGTTATTTAGAGGCGGCGAGTTCTTCTTTGGTGGTGCGGTTGGTGACAAGTTGTTTACCTTTACTGGCGATCCGCTTCAGGCGACAATCACTACTGGCGAGGCCACGCTCAGTATGGGCAAGCACAGTATTGTGACGCGCGTATACCCTTATCACGAAGATGGCTCTGTTGAGTTATTTGTCGGCCTGCGCGGAACGCCTACAGATACAGTCGCGTTTTCTGCTGGTGGAACAACCAACGCCAGCGGGTTTGTGCCGTTTAGGGCGGCGGATAGGTATCAGCGCGTCAAGATGCTGCTCAGTGGCAATTGGTCTTTTGCCCACGGCATTGACGTTGAGGCTAGAGAGGTTGGCCGTCGATGACTGTTGAGCAGCGCAAGTCAAACCTTAGGACGCTAAACCCTGTCACTGCGACGACGCGAGAGGTGTCCGAGGTTTTAAACCGCACAATAAACGGTGGTTTGAACAGCGTTGGTTATGCGGTCTTGGCAAGTGGAACCACGACGACGACAGTAAGTGACCCACGCTATGGCGTTGACAGTATCGTCTTTTTTACCGGATATAACGAGACACTAGAACATAGTTACCCATTTGTAAAAAGCACAAGCACAAATGGGTCTATGATAATTGAACACAAGAACCACGGACACGATGTAGATGTTGCCTACCTTATTATTGGCTGAAGACAAGCTGAAAGAAAAGTTTGAGATAAACCGCAAGTATATTGCGGATGCGCTGGAATACTCCGGCGGCACGCACTCAATCGACGATGTTTACCAAGCCTGTGCTATCGGTGAGGCACAGTTACATCCGTTGGAAAAGTCGTGTATTATAACCGAAGTTGTTGACTACCCCAGCCTAACCGTGTGCCGAATCTGGCTTGCAGGCGGTGACTTAGATGAGCTGGTCGAGGCTGAGAAGTCTATTGCAGTTTGGGCTAAGGCTCAGGGCTGCGACGCGATGGAGATCAATGGCCGCAAGGGCTGGCAAAGACAACTGAAAGATTACACCGCAACGTCGGTGGTTTTGACAAAGGATTTGAGAGATGAGTAAAGGCGGCGGTGGAGACACCAGACAAATCACGCAGACAACTGCTCCACCAGAATACGCAAAACCATTTCTGGAGTTTGGCTTGTCTGAGGCTAAAAACCTATACGGCAACCAACCGCAATTTTACCCCGGTCAGACCACTATAGGTTTTTCGCCTGAATCCGAAATGGCTCTGTCAGGAACCCGCCAGATGGCGATTAACGGCTCGCCGTTTATCGGTGCGACGCAAGACGTTGTGATGCAAAACCTGATGGGTACTAATCCACTAATGAGCGCCGCGTTTAAGCCTGTCGTTGAGCAGGTGCAGGCTCAAGCAGCCAAGGCCGGTCGTTACGGCTCTGGCTACCAGCAGGCAGCCCTTGGTCAGGCTCTTGCGCCTATGGCTTACCAAGCGCAGCAGGCGGCTATCGGGCAAGCCCCGCAGGCGCGTGAGTTTGGCTTCGCTGACCTAAACACCCTTGCCGGTGTCGGCGGCGCGCGTGAGGCTCAGTCTCAGGCAGAGCTGGCGGCTGACATTGAACGCTTCAATATGGAGCAGCAGCAGCCCCTCACATCTTTGGCGAATTATATGGCCACCGTTCAGGGTGGTACTGTTGGCGGGCAAAGCACTCAGCCGGTATTCCGCAATCAGGCTGGCAACGTCCTCAGTGGCGCATTAGGTGGGGCGCAACTCGCTGGAATGATACCCGGTATGGGTGGCGGTATGGGCGCTGGACTTGGTGCCTTGGCTGGGCTTTTAGGTTAGGGGTTAGGGCATGAGCGTTTACGACAGATTTAACCGACTGCTTCAGGGCAGAGCGCCTGTGCCGCAGGCAAATGTTATGCGCCAATATCAAACGCCTCAGGGGATTGTTCCAAGCGCCGCACGTCAGCGACCTACCCCGCCTCAGTCGCCAATGCTGGCAAACCAACAGCTATCGCCGCTGATGCAGGAAATTGTGCGACGCGCTCAGGCGTCTCGCCTGACGCCAAGAGCTGGTCAGGTTGGCTTGCCAACTGGTGCTGGCGGCCAACAACAGCCAGCGTCTGGGATGACATTTGGCCAAAAGCTAATGCAGCCACGCGCTCAAGGCATGTTGGGTGCAGCCGCCGCTGGCTTTGAGGCATCAGGCTACCAAGACCGTCCGGTGTCGCTCGGTCAGGTTTTAGGCCGTATGGGTACTGCTGGCATGAAGTCTTACGCCGCCGCTGAGGATCGCATTGCGGCTCAGAAGGCGGGGCAATTAAAAGAGCTTTTGACGCGGGCTAAGATTGGCACTGAGTTGGCAAAGAGTGGTCAGGCGTTTAGCGGTACTAGCATGACATCTCAGTCGTTTAATACACTTCTGAAAATAGGCCCTAAAATAAAAGCTGGTAAAGCTACAGAGCCAGAGATGGCGCGGTACGATCTTGCCTTTGGTTATTTGGCAAAGCCAAAACAGCAAAAGACATACGACGAACTAGGCAATGAGACGATTACAACTATCCCAGCACAAGACCTTTCACAGTTTCCGTCGCCGAGAGGTGGGGCTGGCACAGTAGGGCAGGAAACAACGAAACCGTCAACAGAGGCAATTAAGTCAGACAAGTTTGTCAAGTCTATGGATAGTATGGCTTTGAACGTAAATGCATATAGGCAAGCTCTGGCAAAACTAGACAGGCTTGATATGGCTAGTGGCGCGGCAGAAATTCCTACAGATGCAATGGCAAACGCCGCATCTATAGCAGAGGGTCTCAGGCTAAATCTAAAAGAACTTTATGAACTCGGCGCTCTTGTAGGCGGTGACTTCCAGATTCTTGATAACCTATTGACTAGCCCTAATTCAGCTAAGGCAGTAAAAATGGGCGGTACTGCACTTTCTATTCAGCTTGACCAACTTGAGAGAATACTTGCTCAAAAACTTGCTGAAAAAGATGCTGCTTTATCTGGAACGTATAGTACCCCTGTTCCTGTCAGCACCCCTGAAGAATGGGCGAAAGTTAAAGTTGGTCAATATGGAAAACTACCAAACGGCCAAATTAAAATGAAGGTACAAACGCAATGAGCAACTGGTACGACAACTTGGATGATGCCGTTGACGTTGGGCCAGCAGAGGCCCCTCAGTCCTCAAGAGAGTTTGACCCGATAGAATTTGCCACTGGCCTTGCCCGATCAATAGGTCAGGGCATTACGTTTGGAACGGCTGACGAGGCTGAGGGGTTTATCAAAAGCATATTAGGCGATCAAACATACAAGCAGGCGCGAGATCAGGTTCGCAAGGAGCTTGACCAATTTCGCACAGAATATCCGAAAACGGCTTACGGCTCAGAGATTGCGTCTTCTATAGCTATGCCAATGGGTGTGGCAAAACTTGCTGGTAAAGGCATCGTCAAGGGTGCCGAAATGATTAATAAGCCATTAGCCGATTTTGCGGCTCAAAAGGCTGCTCAGGCTGGACAGAAAATTGCTACGGCTGCACCGAAAACAGCAAGGATTGCGACAGGCAAACCAGCTCAGGTGGCGGGTGCAAGCGCCCTATATGGCGCGGGTGCGGCAGAAGAAATGAGCGATGTGCCAGAATCAATGGCAATAGCCGGTGCGCTTGGCGCGGGGCTGCAAAAAGCAGCGCCAGCCGTTACCGCAGGAGCCGCAGAGCTTATTAAAAAGGGCGTGCCTCTGACAGTCGGGCAAAAGTTTGGCGGCATAACTGGTGGCATTGAGGAGCGTCTGGCTGGGCTTCCGGTTCTCGACTTCTTGATTGGTGGCGCTCGCCGTCGAGCCGTTACTGGATTTGAAAGGGCATCATACGATGAGGCTCTAGCCCCACTTGGGGAAAAACTGCCAAAGGGCGTAAAGGGTCGTGACGCTTATATCCAAGCTCAAAGCATAATTAGCAAGGCATACGACGACGTTTTGAGCGACATCAACATACCGTCTCCAAACCAGATCATTACCCAGATACCTGACGTTGCTGCAACCTTGCCAAAGCAAGAAGCTGGATTGTATTCCAGAATAATAATGAAAGAGATTGGCGACAGGGCAAAGGATGGAAGACTTACCGGCTCTGCCTTCAAAGAGGCGCAGAGCGCGTTACGCCAGAGGGCATATAAATTTATGACTTCACAAGACGCCTATCAACGTGAGCTGGGCGAGGCGTTGAGCGATGCGGCTGAGGAGCTGACGACGACGCTTGGCAAGTTTAATCCTGAAAAAGCTGGAAAGCTCGCCAACATTGACACGGCATATTCTAGGTTCAAGCCTATGCAAATGGCCGCTGCCTCAAAGGGTATGGCCGGTGAAGTCACCCCTGCAAAATTGTTAGAAAAAGTTTACGCGCAGTCGCGGCGCTCGCCTTCCGTGCTTGCCAAGGGCGAGGGTCGTATGCAGCAGCTCGCAGAAACTGGCGCAGACGTTATAGGCACAAAAGTGCCTGACAGCGGAACAGCAGGTCGTTTGGCACTTACAATGGGTACACTTGGTGGCGGCGCTGCTATCGACCCTATCACAACAGGATTAGTGGCAGGCGGAACAGGCGCTGTTTACTCGCCATTGGGTCAGGCTATCTTGGCTGGCACAAGAAAGGGTGGGCGCGACATACCGGGCATAATGCAAGGGGCTGGAGCAACTATGCGCTCACCAGCAGCAGGCGGCCTACTATCTCAGCAGGTGCCTTCACCCATCAGCTCCGCACAAGCTGGCGGCAACATCGTCGGATATGAGACTGTGACGGATCGTATGGGCAACCCTGTGACGTTTGCCAAGACATCCGACGGACGTGCGGTGCGCGTGCGCTGATTATATGTTATAACTAAGGCTACGGCTTAGGAGAATAAGAGATGCCTTTAACAAAAATTTCGCAATACAGCCAGACGGCAAGCTCAAACACGGACATCGACAGCATCGACCTTGGCGAAGGCACTATGGTGCCTAGTGACGTTAACAACGCCTTGCGCGAGGTTATGGCTCACCTAGCCGATATGAACGCTGGCACTGCTGCCATTCAAGACACGTTCACGCTGTCTGACCCGGCTGACGATACCAAGCAGGTGCGCCTCGATGCGGTTGGCATTACCACTGGCAATACCCGCGTCCTGACAGCACCAGACGCTGATGTGACTATCGCTGGTCTTGAGGCTGCACAGGAGTTCACCAAGACGCAGAACTTCAACGCGACAACGCTCACAGATGCCGCAAGCATTAGCTGGGATGCCTCAGCCAATCAGGTGACTAGCGTTACCCTCACAGACAACCGCACACTGGCTGCGCCTACCAATATGGTTGACGGCGGCGTATACACGCTGATGGTGATACAAGACGGCACAGGCTCACGCACACTGAGCTACAACGCCGTGTTTAAGTTTGCTGCCGGTACTGCGCCAACGCTTACCACAACCGCAGCGGCGAAGGATATTCTGGTATTCTACAGTGACGGCACCAATATGTACGAAGTCGGTCGCAGCCTAAACGTAAGCTAAAGGCGGTATAATGAGCAATCTATTCTCAACAGGCGGCGCGGGTAACGTAGGTGCATCTGGCATCGACCAGCAATCCCTCAAGTTCAACGATGACGAAAGCCAGTATCTAAGCTGGACACCGGCTAGTGCT
>Ga0208645_1001712_pt1 | contig 18584 bp, 22 predicted proteins | sample VirMetDEL_Sep_01_FD_184519 | JGI IMG/M metagenome (GOLD analysis project Ga0208645, IMG submission 184519) | Aqueous microbial communities from the Delaware River and Bay under freshwater to marine salinity gradient to study organic matter... | ecosystem: Environmental > Aquatic > Marine >... | reverse complement strand
GTGGCATTATGGCGTCCTCTCCGGAGCTGATGCAGACAGCAATGCGCTATCAACAAGGTGGCATGGTGCAACCTCCGGTCGCACAACCTCGAGTTAATCCTCAGTTCCGTCCGGATCTGATGCGGTTTGCCAACGGCACTGGGCCAGAAGGTATCCAGGTTGACCCAATGGCGGGTTACTCAGAAATGGGTGCTCGGATGGGCGCGGAGGCTGTTCAAAAGCAAGTGGATATTACGCAGACCCCAACAGAATTTAAAGAGACAGTTACGGAAAAACCTGCCGATACGAACATGCCGACATCTTTTGGATTTACCGCCGAAGGCGTAGATCAAGAAGTTAAGAAGTTCGTAGGCGAAGACGCGGTTAACCAGGCTGAAACCGCCGGGGAAGCAGTTATTAGCGGGGACGTAACGCCTGAAAACGTACCTCCTGAACTGGAAGATGCGTTGAAAAAAGTTCAAAACCCAGACGCGTCGAACCCAGAAAAGGCAGCGGCTATCCTTGAGGCGGCGGGAGTCGAGGTTCCAAAAGGAACTAAGGGCAAGATTGCTGCAATGAAAAAGTTGATTAGTGAGACTTATGGTGTAGACCCCGCACGGTACGACAATCTTCGTGCATTAAACAGAGCCACGGTTGGCTTTGCAATCGCAGAAGGTGGAGACATTGCTTCGGCCCTCAAGCAGGGTGCAGCCGGAGCCGCAAGGATTGAAGAGGCACAGTTGGCTCGTGAGGATTCCATGTCTGAAATGGCTCTACAGCAGGCCTTTGCGGAGAAACTTGCAGGTATGCGCAACAACGCGGCCCTTGCTGGAAAAGCCAGCGACTATACTCCTGAACGGCTGCGGCAACGGGCCATAGAGGCCATACTTAGAAGCCCTGATCAGTTTAATGTGTATGATGAGAAGACAGGAGCGGTTGACCCTGCAAAGGTACAACGTGAAGCAGATATTCTTGTCAGTGCAATGTCTAACAGCAGCTCACAGCCCCCTGTTGATATTGCCGCTCCAACTGCGACAGGCCCTAATTCAACAAACGATCTTCCCACCACTCCGGGTGTCAGGTTTAAAGACAAAACAACTGGTAAAATCATGGTCGTAGGACAAGACGGCGTGGCTGTGGAGGAATAAATGGCAGAAGATCGGTATGAGATCCTACCTTCCAATGAACCACGATACGAAATATTGCCCGCTCAAGAATCAGAAGAGTACGACCCTACTGAATACGAGGGCGTAACCCAAGAGTTCTTTGAGGGCCTAGGGTCTGGTGCAACGAAGGTTGTACAAGGTGTTGCGGAGCTTGGAGCTCTGGCCTCCGATGCAATCGCTGGAACAGATTACCATGAGGATTTGGTTCAAGGGTTTGAAGACTTTAGAGCAAATCTTGGCCTTGACCCTCAAGGTATTGCAGGGGCAATCGGCGAAGTAGGCGTACAGTTTGTTGTACCTGGAGGCCTTGCTGCCAAAGGTATCCAAGGGTTAAACGCCGTAGCTAAGGCGGGGAAGGCTGGGAAGTTTATGTCTGGCCTCGGTGCGGCGGGTCTGGCAGATGCCGTTACCGCGACGAGCGACACGACCACCCTTGGTGATTTCTTCGAGGGAGGTCCAACCGAAACAGAGGATTTGATTGGACTAGAAACAGAAGAGCGAGCAGTCGCAGGTCTTCTAAACAAAGCAAAGGTCGGACTGGAAGGAGCTGCGGGTATTGTCGCTGCCCCGTATATTGCTAGTGGCATAAGCAAAGTCGCGGGCGGCGCTGCTACGGCGGCGGGTCAAGTTCCAATTCTGAATCAAGCAGCTCAAGGCCTCAAGGCGGGCGCTACAAAGGTCGGCGCAAAGTTTGGCGAGATCGAAGAAGCACGGCGCTTGGGCGTGGATCAAGGTGCGTTTAAGAATGGCGTGGCAGAAGCGTTAGCCACGATGCGGTATCGAGGCATTCTTCCAGAGTCGGTTGCCGAATCTCGGTCCTTGATCCCAGGCCTGACCGAAGCCGAAGTGCAAGCCGCAGATAAATTAACTAATCTGCTGGACAAACAACTTGATACGCTGATGAAAAAGGCCAACAAAAAACTGGAAAAAGGCAGTCAGTTTGCCAAAGCTGATGCATACAACGCCATCGACAAATACTTAACCATGCCTGACAGAAAAGCAGCGGACGAGATGTTAAAGCTGTTCGATGATGACATCGGTAAAAACCTAAAGACTATGCGCAAACATTTGGATGAACTAAGTTCTAAGATCCTAGACAGTGACTTCCTAAAAAAGAATGACATGGTCGCCAAGGATACACAGAAGTTGTTGTCAGAAACTATTCGCGGCAACCTTGGTTCGTACATGCGCAGGCGGTATCGGATCTTTGAAGACGCTGCATATAAGCCAACAGACGAAGCGTTGGAGCAAGCCGCAGCAGGATTTAAAGCGGACGCTGTAGCCGTGCAGGACGAACTAGCTAAGGTGGCTCAAAGCGCACGAGACCCTAGAACCGCACAAGAGTTAGGTCTTAGCGACGACTTAAAGCTGTTGGGTCAGGTGACCGACGACCAAGCACGGATTGCCCGAGATAACTTCTTGGAGCGGTATAAACGTCAGAGCAACAAGAAGCCGTTCAAAGGAACAGCAAAAGTAGCTGCCGACAAACTTAGAACAGATCTGTTTATTACACGATCCAACCTAAAAGATTACCAAAAAGCTCTGCTCGGAGAAGTTAAAAACCCCTTGGAAAACTATGTTGCTACTGTGTCAGACATGGCAGAGTTCAATGCTGTGGATAACTACTTCGGTAACATCCGCAAGGCGGCGGAAACTTCTCCGGATGGCATCGGTAAACTGTTTCGCAACACAGAAGGCATGTCCCCAGAACAAATCAAGATGATTGAAGAAGAAGGGTTCGTGGTCCTCGGTTCTGGAAAGGGCAGCAGTAAGGCAGACAAGAGCCAAGCCGAAGACATCCTAGATTCGGGCTGGGGCTCTCTGTATGGTTTTGCTGTTCCTGAACGTGTGTACCAGGATCTCACGCGCACGGTTGTGGGTGATGTGGGTTGGTTGGGCAACGCTCTTCGCTCTACCTACTCAGGGTTCCTTCGTGTTAAAGGCGGCACACAATACGGCAAGACTATCTTGTCTCCTATTACACAGATCCGAAATGTCACAACAGCCTCTGCCTTTGCCGCAGCGCAAGGCAACGTTGGTAAAGGTGCTAACCTGTACGAATCTGTGGGTCTGGTGTTCAACAACCTACGCAAGATGCCCCCTGAAAAAGCGGCAGAAGAGTTTAAAGAACTGCAACGCTTAGGTATTGTAAACAGTCAAGCAGAGCTTCGAGAGTTGCAGGAACTGGTTGCCAAAGGATTTGGTTATACCGATGAGAAAACTGTCGAGGGGATAGCGGCTACTCGCAAGTTTGGATCTAACCTTACAGACAACCCAATCCTCGGGTTTATTAAGAAAAAAGGTAAGAGCGCAGAGAACCTTTACCAAGCTGGCGACGACATCTGGAAGGTGTACAACTACACGTTCGAAAGCAACAAGTTACGCAACGCCTTGGCAAAGATGACTCCCGACCAACAATTAAAGTATGTGTCACGGAAAGGTGTGAACCTTCCTAAGACACAATTAAATGTGTCTACGGAGAGATACTTTGATGATTTAGATGCAGCAAACGTAAGCCCCATTTCTAAAGAGTTATTAATGGGAGCAGGGCAAGATAACTTTAACGTCCTTAAAGCTATCTATGACGATGCGGACTTTGCACTAGACGAACTGTCAGCGGTTCTTGGTCGTGAGGTTACACCTAGAGAATTATCTCTTTTAAAGCAAGACGTTACTTCTTTAACGCAACGTGCTTTGGCAGATCAACCAGACACGATTACCGTATATCGTGTTGGAGACGTAATTGGTGACAGCCCACAGTCTTACACCTTGAACCCTAAATATGATGTAGAATCTAACCTGCCTTGGCGTACTGGAAAAGGCCAGCAGCTTAAAGCCTACACAGTCAAGAAGTCTGACATCTTGTCCTCTCCTGACATTACAAGTCGTGGTCGGATTGGAGAAGACGAGATCATTATTCGTGGTGACAAAGTAAAAGAAGGAAAAGCATTTGACCCTGTAGATGCGTTTATCCGAGAGGACGCCGCTCGTGTTGTCCGCAACACAGTGCCAAACTATAACCTCGCACCCGAGGCTATCCGTGCGTTGCGCCGTGCTCCAGTGGGTAACTTTATTGCCTTCCCGTACGAGATCATGAGGACAGGGGTCAACACGATTGCCCGTGGCATCGATGAGTTGGCAGACCCCAACGTAGAGATACAGAAGATCGGGCTGCGTCGTTTGACGGGGGCGATAACCACGTTTGGCCTACTGCCAGCAGGGGTATCGTCTCTAGCGTATAAGACTTCCGGTGTAACCAAAGAAGAGATGGACGCGTATCAAGAGTCCCTTGCCGCGCCTTGGGAAAAGAATGCTCGCCTAGTTCCGACTGGTCGACACGAGGACGGCACCCCAAAATACATCAACTACAGCTACTCAAACCCCTACGACATGCTCGAGCGCACTGCGATTGCAGCTATGAACACTTATGAAAAAGGTATGCGGGATGGTAAGTCCAGCAGTCAGGTCGTATCTGAGGCAGCGTTCTCGTCTTTGGGTGAGCTCATGGCTCCCTTTACACAAGAGTCAATCGCACTGGCGGCGTTTAGAGACGTGCTTGATCCCAATGCAGAGAACCCTGTGATGAGCGCCCTTGGTCAGTTTGGTCGAGGCGGTAAAACAATTACCGGAGCAAAGATTTACAACCCAGAAGATAGTGCTGGGGATAAAGTGGCTAAGTCGTTTGCTCATGTTGCGGACACACTACTGCCTTCTTTCATTCCGTTCGACGAAAGCGGTGGAAAAGTTGAGCCCAGTCGTTTTGCCCGTGGGTTTATTAATGGACTGGATTTAAATGAAACCTTGGGCGTTAGCGAGAAGGACCGGATGGGACGGGAACGTGATCTGTCTCAGGAACTTGCTCGTGCATTCACTGGTATCACAGAGTCGGACTCACAAGCCTCTGACTCATTAAAGTATAAAGGCTATGAGTTTGCTCGTGCCCGTCAGGATACCTCCAACATTTTTAACTCTATTGCTCGCCGTCAAAACGTAACCAAAGATCAACTCTTGGAGGCATACCAAGACGCCAATGCCGCGAGGTTTAGAGCGTTCAGAGAGTTCAACCAGGTTGTCGAAGACGTTCGAAAATTTGGAATGAAAGACAACGACATCCGCCGAGCGTTAAAAGAAGCTGGCGTCGGTGGTATCAACGAAATTATCCGTGGCGTGTACAAACCGTTAGATGTCAGTGACAGTGTATTGGATGACATGCGCCGTAACGGTACGATAACGGAACTGCCTAGAGCAGAGATAAGACGAATGATTACTCAACAACGTCGTCGCCGTTTAAACGAACCGTTGCCCACGGAACAAGAACCTCGCTATGAAATTCTACCTCCCGTAGAAGAACCTCGCTATGAGATCTTGCCTCCGTTGCAGCAGGAAGGATCCCTCCAAGTACCAACGGGTCCTGTTCGCACGGCTTCGGTAAGTCCATCTTTGTTGGGCGACAACCCAATCGATGTCGCCCGAAACATGGAGATCGCTACAGCGTCTCGATAGTTACCTTAACACCATTGCCGCCGAACAACCGGACCAACTCGTCGGCGCTTTCTTCTGTCTCGTGCAGGATGTCTTCGTCGTTGGTTAGGGCTGCTAAGTTAAGCGCCTCTCCTACGAAATTCATAAGTGCTTCTACCTGCATACGATGCATATCTTTTAAACCAAGTGTCGGCATGTCTTTGTTAATCATTCGATTTCTCCCCAATCTTCCTTAATGTCTACGTCTATCTTTGAAGGGACCTTGAGAGACACACCTGTCTCCATGATCTCCTTAATCCTGTCCGTTTGTTCCTGGCTCTCTATGTTAAAGCATAGCTCATCATGAACCGTGAGCATAGGAGTAAGTCCCTCGTTGTAGCAATCGAGCATAGCCTTCTTAGTTTGGTCCGCCGCTGATCCTTGGATCAAACGGTTGAGAGCCTTGTATGTGAATGCTCGTTTGATGTCTTTGCCGTACTCTTTCAGAGCTTGCTCGTGAGGCAGAGGTTTGCCTACTCCGAACTTTATTGGCTCCCACAGATGGAACCTGCACTTGCGGCCCAGCAGAGTGCGGATCTGACCGTTCTTGTCCGCCTGTTTGGTAGCCATGTCCGCGAGCTGCTTAACAAACGGAACCTTACTGCGGTGCCGCTTGATTAGATCCTTGGCGTCTCCCGCAGGAATACCCAACTGATCCGCCAGTTTGGCTACGCCCATGCCGTACATAATCCCAAGGTTCACCGTCTTGGCTTGCTTGCGGGTAATCCCAGCAAGGTCCGCAACCATCTGGTGCAGGTCGACGTCCCCGCTGTTAAACTCTTCCACTACGTTATCAACCACATGGCTGCGCAGCGCAGACGGAACGCTTGCTGCAAAGTGTACCAGCAACCTCGGCTCTTGGCTCGAGTAGTCAAACGACCCCCACTTCATACCGTCCTCTGGAATAAACAATCCACGGATCATCTTCTTGATGTCTGGATCTCGCGCTGGGATCTGCTGGAGGTTGGGGTTCGAGGAGGAAAACCTGCCCGTTACCGTACCGCCCTCATCTCGACGCGTAGAGTGCAGCTCTGTATGGATGCGTCCGTTGTGCTCGTGCCGTAGGATACTGTCGATAAACGTAGCGTCCGCCTTGTCGAACTCACGCAGCTTAACTAACTGCTGGCATACCTCGGCTGGGTGGTTGTTGAGCCAAGACTTGGTAAACGACGGAGCTCCGCCCGTGGTCTTACCCGTGTCCTCGTTTTCTTTTATCTCGGTCCTTGGATACTCCATGCCCAGCTTATCAAACATCTTCTGGATTGAAGCGGACGCCCAGATGTCCACCTCCATGCCAGCTTCCTTTTCGATCTTGCCGCGCAGCAGCTTGGACTGCTTACGGATTAACTTCTTGTTCTGCTCGGCTTTGTCCAGATCTACCCGCACCCCTTGGGTTCGCATGTCCAACATGCAGGGGATTAGTCCGTTTTCTATGTCCCAGATGTGCCACAGTTCCTGGGACTCGAGCTCGATCTTCAGAGCCTGCCATAGTTTAAGCGTCGCCACGGCGTCCTGTTCAGCGTACGCGCCCACATACTTAGGTGGCAGTTTGTACATCTCAGCCTTGGGATCAACGCCCCAGTCCTTAGCAGCCGCTTGCAACAGCCGCTCGTTCTTGCGCACCGCAGCAAAGTCCCGAGCCATCGAGTCCAAGCCAAAGGACCAGCGGTTCTCGTCAACCAACGCGCCTGAAATCATCGTGTCGATAATCCGACCCTTGATCTCTATGCCCTCGGCTCTTAGCCAGCCTGCATCGTACGTTGCATTGTGCATGATCACGTTCATATCAGGCACCGACAACTGCTTCTTGAGCCACCGCATCGTGAACTTCGGATCTAGGTTGTGAGAGTTCTCGTGACGGATAGGAAAGTAACCTTGGTATTCCCCCGCTGCCACCGCAATTCCGATGATGTGCCCATCCTTACGCGCCCACCCTGGACCCAAAGTTTTTATGTTTGGGTCATACGTCTCCAAGTCGACAGCCACTTCTTTGTACCCTGTTAGGTCCGGGTACTCAGGTGGAATGTTCCAGTCCTGATCGATCAGGTCCAGTTCGTTTTTAATCTGGTGGTGCAGCGCACTGCCGAATAGATTACTTTGCATTTGAAATAATCTCGCTGATGGGACGCGCGTCGCGTTCTATAAACTCTGCACCTAGAGCCGTGTAACCAGCTTTGTCCACCCAGGAATCTGCGTGGTCCAATGTCTCTAGTAAACGGCTGGTCTTCATCCAGTCCATCATTAAGGTGACGTGAGAGGGAGTTATGTGCCCGTGACTCAGCATAGCGCCCCGCAGTATGATGTTCCAGCCATCAGCAATACGAGCGTGGTTGTCATACGCATCACCGTAGTCCTCGGCCCGTTGACCGTTAATCAATTCCTTTGCCTTGTCTAAAACTTCATCTCGTTTCATAACATGTACCTATACTTGTTGTTGCTTTGTAGAATGTACAACGAGTGTCGCGCTCGAGTTACCCCAACGTAGAACGCTCGATGCTCGTCGTCAGGATAGTCACTGTTCACACAGGCTGCGGTGGATGCTGTATATACAACACAGTTGTCGTCCTCTCCGCCCTTCATGGCGTGAAACGTGGACAGTTTAATGCGTGGCTCAGACAGGAGATCGTCGCCTCGTCTCTGCATCGCATCGATGTAGTCTTGCTCGCCCTGTCCTACACGAAGTACATCATACGCACCCTGCTCGGCTCCCGTCAACAACCCATACTGGAGCTGTAAGATCTCCATGTCTAACTCGGCATCGGGAGCCAGCACGTCCAGCATCTGTTGACTGCCGCGCTTAACAACAGCCGACTTCCCCTGTTTAGGAACTGCTGAGTAGAAGTCCTTAATTCGTTGCAGCCCCACGCTCTTGCCCGCGCATAGGTCGTTCCAAGTTTCGATGTTCGACACCAGCTCAAGAGAGATGCTGGGCTTGCCTTTGATCGAGTACTTAAACCCTGCTCGTTTAATGGACTCTGCTAAATCATAGACGTATCCGTTGGTTCGAGCCATAATCGTCCATGACCCTTCGTGAAAAGGGATGTCTTCCATGTGGTAAACGTAATCTACCAGCCCCTCCTCGTCCCGAGAGTTGAAGATCTTCTCATGTCGTCGGCTGATCCGCTTGGATATATTCGTCGCTAAACGATGCACCGATTGTGGTATGCGGTAGGATTGATCCAGAACTTTTACCCTGTCCGAGCTCTCGTTAAACAACGCCACGTCAACCCCAGTCCATCGGTGGATCGCTTGATCATCGTCCCCCGCAATGAATACAGTTTCTGCCTTGTCCGCGATCTTGGAGGCCATGTGCCACTGCAATGGGGTGAAGTCTTGAGCCTCGTCGATAAACAAATAGTCTAAGTTCGGAGCTTCCCCCAATGTGATGTACTTCTCGATCATGTCCACGAAGTCATACTTGTTCGTGGCTGACTTGTATTCTTGGATCTGCTTAGACAACTGCTCGAGCTTAGGAAAGAACAGGTCCCTGTCGTTCTCCTGGTTAAACTCCGTGTCCAAATCAATCATACGCATCCGAGCACGGTGCTCGAGCTGTAGGTATTTGGACCCCGATCCTCCGAGCGTGGGCATGGACAGGCCGTCCTCCAGTGACATACGCATCTTGCCTTCGAACGTTAGGCCGAGCTCCCGTCCGATGTTGTCATAGTCTTCCTTCGACATGATGTCCTGTGGCTGTAATCCCAGCCCGTGGAATCCAAACGAGTGGCTTGTCTTCATGTACGGAAAGTCTTTGGGCTCGAGATTAAACTCAGCGCAAGCCCGAGACACCATCTCTTCAATGGCTTTTCGAGTAAACGAGATCACACCAATACGAGATGGGTGCGTCCCCATCGCTAACGCTTCCTTGATCTGCTCAATCAAGTAGTGAGTCTTGCCTGTGCCCGGTGGTCCAAGGACCAGTTCAGCTTTAGGTATCATAATCTTTTCCTCTTGGTCTGCTGTTGACCCAATCTTCGATCTCCGCCAAAACCCAGCGCGAAGCCGAGCGTCGATTATCGTCGGACCCAAGAACAATAGGCTTCGGAAAGTCTTCCGTCATCTGTGCTAACTTGTAGACGTAAGACCGTGATACTCCCAATAGATCGGCAACCTCTCCGACCCGGAGCAATCTGTTAGAATGGGATGTCATTATCTATCTCCTGTACGGGTAATTCTACCTCGTCCTCTTCAAATGCAGGAACCCACCAACAACGTATCGTTGTCCGCTGCCCTTTCTTTTTAGTAACATGTTGGATCCCATTGTCGCCGCCCATGTCCCGTATCATCTGGATGATGTGCGCTCGGGTCTGACCAACAAACCTTCGATGGTGCAGATACTCCAACAGACCTTCCAACTTGAACTTCGTTACTCCGCCATCGGTCCACGGCTTGTTCATCTCGATCTCTTCGGGAGCCATGGCACGGATGTGGCTGGTGCAGTAGGAGAACAGGTGCTCCTTAAACTGACCCGCAATCGTCTCCTCATACGGTATGTCGATGTACGTTGCTTGGCTCATCAAGCTGTTGACCATCTGCTGCCACTTCTGTGGCTTGGTGGTCGGAGGCATGAAGTTACACTGCTCCATGCAAGCCCTCTGCCAAAGCGTTTGGTTCTGCAACTGCTCTGATCCCAACTGGATCCGCAGCCCGTTGACATCCATAAAGTACAGGCGAGGCTCGGACAGCATGATTGTCAGGCCGCCAACCTGTGGCGCATCAGGTGCATCGTCGCTGATTCCATGCTTTGCCAACACGCACAGAGACGGATCACAATACGACTTGAACGGCTCGTCCTTACAAGTGTACCCCCAGTCCTTTTTCTCGTGCTGCTTAATAACCGTCATTACCTCGTTCGAGGGCAATGGTGTAGAGAACAACGTCCTGTTGTACTCTTCCAATGACGCCTGCCATGAATCTGGAAACTTCTTCTTGCAGTACACGCCAATAAAAAACAGGAGCTTGTTCCGAGGCTCGCTTTGTGGACCGTCCGAAAAGATATTACGGATGCACGGAGGGCCATCGTCGAAATGTTTACGGACCTTGGTCACTGTTCGAATGGCTTCTAAATCAGAAAGAGAAACCCGGCACTTATCAATCGCCGCAAGGAACTGGTCGAGCTCCATGGACTCTGCCTTTGCATCATAACAAAAACGTTGAGGCGTTTCCGCATCGAAGTATGGCATGTTAATAAAGTTACCGACGTCCCCGCGCTCAACAATAATCCTGTCCTGCTTCGGGAATATCTCGACACCGCTGTGGCCCAGCATAATAGACATCTCGGTCAGGTACTCTCGGACCACCGCTGCCTGCTCCCACTCCTTGAGAAACAAATACAGGTGTGCACCGCCCGACTTAGATCGGCACTGTAGCAACGGCAGCTTGAGCTTCTGGATCTTGTCCTGCAACTCTTTCTGGTTCAGGTCGTACACATCAATATCAATAGCACCAAACTTACATTGGTTCTCTTCATTGATCGGAATAGCGCCAACCCCCTGCTTGCCATCGATGTGAGCCTGAACTAGCTCCTCGGTCAACGGCTCGCGTATGATCTTACTCTTTGAGTCTGCCTTACCGTTCCGACCTATCCGACCTACGGATGTCGTGCCGTGAGCATTCTTGGCCCCGGCAAACGCGGCAAGCAGCTTTTTAGATTGTGACATTTACTGCTCCCAAATGAAGTTGGGGGACGGCCTGCAACACCCGCCCCCCGAGGCTGCTAGAACGGGATTTCGTCGTCCTGGTCCTGTGTAGAGGACTCCTGTTGAGAAGAGTGTTTGGGATCCCCCTCCTCTGGTGCAGCTTTCACTTCGCCTGCGACAACACTGTCGCGGAACGCCTTGGCTTCAAGCATAAGGTCTCGGTCCTGTACCAGACCTACCTTTTCAATCGCGTAGTTGAACCACGATCCTTGGTCATTGCTCTCTTCAACAGTGGTAAACTTCCACTGAGTTGCGAAAAGAGGCGGCAAGATCATCTGCCCTGTCTTCGGGTGCTTGATCTTCTGCATTGCAATCTGGGTCTTCCAACGACGGCTGACCTTCAACTGACTGGACTTCATGTCAACAACAACAGGTTGAGTAATGCCGTCCTCTCCAACGATCAAACAGAAGTGCTGGTCTGACTTAACCAACTCGTTGCCGTTAGGCAGGATCTCTTTGGCCCCGCTGCGCGTAGTCTTCGTAAGCACAGGATCGTCCGTTGGAATCTCTCCCTGAAACCCGCCCCCTTGATCACGAGGTACAAACTCTAGGTACTTAGTTGTCTGGTAACAGGGGATCACGTTGATGCCCTGCTCTCCTGTGAACAACTCCATGGTCACGTTGTTGAACATGTCGCCCTGCTCTGACCCTTCGATGTATTGAGCTTCACGCTTTTTTAACTGAGGGGACATCGCTTGCAGGATACGGACAAATGGAATCTGCATCTCGCTACTGTCGAACGATGCTCCCACCCCCGCAAACTCTAGGATGTCGTCCATTACATCTGTGCTTAACTCTGCACTTTTTTTCTTAACTACTGCGCCCATCACGCTTTCCTCCGAATCTGTGCTGTATTTGAAATGAATGCCCCGAACATATCGAGATCAATCGGTTTACCTTCCGTCACGCGTTCTTTCACAAACGCTTTAAGTGTGGACGGATGTACATGTGTCTTAGTCTGTGGATCAAACCCTCGATCTTTGAGGAGTCCAATCACGTCCCCCGCAACATTGTCTTCGCCTTTGCCAAACGAAACTGTGATGTCGTTCTTAATGATGTCATCCAAGTTGTTGTCTCGCAGCCAACCCAAAGCCTCGTCCTTGCGATCCTTGGGTATCGAAGCAGCCACAATCATCTTGCGCTCGACGACCGAGCCGTCAACGTCAAGACGCTCGACCCCCATCTCATCCATCAAGGCTGGGATGTTCTCGACTGAGAGCTTGTGCTTCTCTTGCTTTAAGGTTTTGATATAGTCCTCCGCTTCGCTGATCTTTGCTTCAACGTCACGCAGTGTTCGAACCAGTTGACTGAGCTGTTTACCAGTCCCAGTATCAATAGACGCGAGCGCCTCTGATTCGTCGAAGTAGTCTTCAAATATGTCTGTCATAAGTTTTTCCTCTTCAGGGTTGATTTAAGTGGAAGCCTCGTGCTATCCACATTGAAGACAATAGTGGAGATATGTGATGGATGTCAACTACAAATATAAACTTCCTCCGTTTAACCATCAGAAAGATGCGCTCGAGTATGGGTGGAACGACCCCGAGTTTGGTCTTTTCATGGAGATGGGGACAGGTAAGTCAAAGGTTCTGATCGATAACATGGGCATGTTGTACCAAGCAGGGCAGATTGACTTTGCCTTGGTCATCGCACCCAAAGGTGTGTACCGTAACTGGGTCGCCAAAGAAATCCCCGAGCATATGTCTGATGATGTCCCGCATCGAGTGATTCGGTGGGTCGCATCACCCAACAAAAAACAAACGGAAGAGATGCAATCAGTTCAAGACAAGTTCGACGGTCTGACAATCTTCGTCATAAACGTAGAGTCTTTCTCCTCGGTCAAAGGACAGACGGCAGGGAAGTGGATGGCTCAGAGGTTTGGTAGCCACGGACTAATCGCCATCGATGAAAGCACCACGATAAAAAACCACAAGGCCAAGCGGACCAAGGCCCTCATGAAGATCGCAGCAGGATTCAAGTATCGTCGCCTGCTGACAGGTTCTCCAATCACCAAGACACCCATGGATATCTATTCGCAGTGCGAGTTCCTCCGCCCTGGGCTCTTGGGTTTTGATTCGTACTACGCGTTCCAAGGAAGATACGCCGTGGTGCAACGTAAAACCATGGGGCAGGCAGCGTTCCAGCAGATCGTCGGCTTCAAAAACCTAGACGAACTGACCCAGAAAATAGATACGTTTTCTTTCCGAGTGCTGAAAAAAGATTGCCTCGACCTTCCCGAGAAGATCTACACTGCTCGATACGTTGGCATGACGAAAGAACAATCTAAAATGTACGAAGACATTCGACGCCACGCAATGGTTCTACTCGAGGACCACCAACTGGTCACCGCACCCGCTGTGATCACACAGATGCTACGGCTCCAACAGATTATGTCAGGGCACCTGAAGACGGACGACGACGAGATGTTGTACTTCCCTTCCAAACGAATGGACGCGCTGACCGAAATCATGGACGAGCACAGAGGCAAAGCTATCATCTGGTCTCGCTTCCGGTACGACATCCAACAGATCACAGCCATGCTGAACGAGAAGTTTGGAGCGGGTTGCGCAGCATCATACTTTGGAGACACAACCGACGATGACCGCAACAACATCGTCAAGAACTTCCAAGACCCAGACCACCCCCTTCGGTTCTTCGTAGGCAACCCCGCAACCGCAGGGTACGGACTGACGTTGACCGAAGCAAACCTTGTGGTCTACTATGCCAATGACTTTAACCTCGAGACGCGCATCCAATCAGAGGACCGCGCACATCGGATCGGTCAAAAGAACAACGTAACCTACATCGATCTGATCTGTGAAGGCAGCATCGACGAACGTATCGTTAAAGCCCTACGGTCCAAGATCGATATCGGGGCCAAAGTATTAGGAGAACAGGCAAGAGAATGGCTCAGTCTAAAACCCACGATGAAATAATCGAAACAATGGTAGACTACAAAAAAGGACTAAGGACCCTCGATACAGGGGCCAAGGTCCTTGCCGAGCAAACAGGGCTCGAGGATGACGTGGCAAAAGCCCTGCTCAAAGGCATGAACAAATCATACACCACCGTCACGCAGATCCGTGGGTACTCCAAAGAAAAAGACTACCAGATCGCAGGGAAAAAACGAAAAGCCAACGAGGCAAAAAAATAACCCCGACACAGTCGGGGCTAGTTAGGTAGACCACAGGCGTGGGTCCTGAGCAGTGGTCAAATAGTATCAGCTCTCTTCCATTTCAGCAACAGCCTTTCGAATCAATACCGAAAGCTGTCGAGCCATGGACCTCTGTTCTTTATTAGAGATCTTCCGAAGCAACTCGTGGTCCTCTTTAATCAGACCGACGTTCTGAAATTGCTGCTTCTCTTTTTCTTTCATCTTTTTACGGGCCATACTTGTCCTCCATTTGTTGACCACTTCTATACTACTGGAGGACAACGTGCAACCTATTCGTCTCGAGCGTCCTTCCGAGCTTCTCGGTCCATGGCGTGAATGAATCCAGCAGGAACCTTGTTCGAAATCCGAATGCATCGCCACGGTATCTCGTCCCGCTTGTCCGAATAGTTCGGAATGCAGTGCGCCGTAACCTCGTCACCCACCTCAAGGTCCATGGCGTCAACGATCCTCCTGTTAAAGAATACGCCGTCACCCTCCTCGTTCGATCCAAACGCACTGTCCGTGTACGTCAGTTCTTCAATCAAAACTTCCATCTGTTCAGAATGAAACTTCTTCTTGGTTTCAAAAATTTGGCTCATTTATTTCTCCTTTGTTGAGTCGGTCTGTGTAGTCTCGTATCTGACGAACTAGGCCCTCGATCCTCGGATCTCGTGGATCATCCCATTCGATTTCGTCAAGTTCTTTTTGTGCATCAGTTAATAATTCTACGATTGAATCCAGTCTCGGGTCCATTTACTTACTCCTACAGGGGACGTTGCAACTGTTGTTTATTGGCGGTGCTAGTCCGGATGATGCGTTACCGAATGCGCCACCATTCTTTTACCATTAATCTGGCGTCCCCACGATACCTATATACCCTCGGGTTCATCTGGTTTGTCCTCGGCCCTGGGTAAATCAAACCGCTTCTTGGTTTCAGACACAAGAGCCATCGTAACCCCCAGGATGTCCGCAATGTCACGCATCAGCATCCGCTGCTTCAACATCCGATTGATGATCTCAGCCTGCTTCGTCAGTTTAAGAGGGCGACCACCCATCTTTCCAAACTTCCCAGTGCGCTGACCGTTCTTATGCTGAGGCGTAGGCTCCCGTGCCATCGGGTTCCCAACCCTGTCAATCTTCAACTGCTTGAGCCACATCTCGCGGTATAAATCTTCATACTTAATGCGCTCAAACTCTGTCATATCTGCTTGCCCGATTTACGAAGATTCTTAACGTATGTATCAAGCTCCTCACGCGCAGCGAATAACTCACGCTGTACATTGGGCCTCGCATCCCTGCGATACCGCTCCTCCTGTAACGCATCAACCTGACGCTTGAGCCAGTTCAACTGAGCCGCTTGAAATGTAGTTAAATCACTGTCACCCATTGCCCAATCCCTCCGGTCGAAGCCTCGGTCGCACCACCGTCTCCATCTCATGGTCCCGCATCTCATAATGCAGGACCAACGCTTTAAAATATTCAATCACGCAACTTCCTCCTCAACACCCCGCAACGTCTGAGCAATATCCTCCAAAGGACCCATGTCCAAACCGATGTTCTCAGCACACCCACGGTATCTTGATAACCAAGATGCCATAGCCGTCGCCGCCTGTCTGCGTAATTCTTGTTGAGCATCACTGCTCTCAGGATCAAACCGCTCATACCCACCACCACTCTTGCGTAAACTCACAGGACTGATGAACGTAGGGTACTCACGAACCGATAAACTAACCACCTGATCATTGGTCGTCGTGTCTTGAACCACGATCCTTAGACCACTCGCCATCTGACGAGCCAACTGGATACGTTGTTGACGCGCAGCTTCCGCATCATCCATACCATAGAACCAATCATATGCCTCATGATCAGGCTGTCCACCCAACCAATCTACAAACTCATGCGGAACAAACATGTTGTTCCCAGATGCCGCTAGATATTCGTCAATAATTCTTTGACGTTCTTTCTTTGGAAAACCAGCCATTTCTTTTCTCCTTATATAGCTGTTTAATTGACCGCCGTACCCCGACTGATCGCAACGGACCAAACCCCGCCACGCAACGACCGCCGTACCGTAACCGCAACCCGACTGACCGCAACGTAACTCGTCATACCGCGCCTCGACCGCCTGAACAAACGATACCAAAACCAATAAAACCGAAACACATCTCACCCCGACCGCCGTACCGTGACCATAACTTAACCGAACACATCACACCTCACCTAGAGTGACCCCGACCGCCTTAACTAACCACACAGGAACGCGCCGTAACATGATACAACATGCCGAACCCCGACCGCCTGAACATACCGCAACAAACCGCAACAGATCTAACCGGATCTCGCCCCGACCGCCTGACCCAACCAGACCGTACCCCGCCCTAACCGAACGTGCTCGACCGCACCTCACCCAGACCGTGTAACCTTGACCAAATGGATGGGGGCTCGCGGCCCCCGATCCTTCTTACGCAACTAAAGTAATATCACGGCGGGATCTCTCCTCCGCCATGAACTGCATCAACTCCTCAGTCTGCTCATCCGCAAACACAGGGTTGTCCATCGCATCCTGCTGAACCGCTCGATCCTCCAACATCAACTCATCCCACTCACTCTGAAATGAACCCATGCTGTCCTCAGTCAGAACTTGGAACGTGCCAAACGATCCTCGGCCCTTCTCCTGCCGGAAGTCTCCAATCCCTACAATCGATCCCGCATTCGTCAATAACGACACAATCGAATACGCAGACAGGGTTGGTTGTACATACGCAATGTCAACCTCCGCACACCAACGAGGCAAGTAAGCCCGCGTCCGCATGTCCGGCGTCTTGTTCATGTCCGCAGAGCGAACCATGTCAATCTTTAACTGAGGCTTGCCCCATATCTGAACATGCGTCTGAGGTAAAAAAATCAATCGCTGCACACTCGTCTTCGTAATCCCGTCAGTCTCCAACGCAGCCGTAGCCATCGCGCCCTTGACCCCTGGAGCAGGGAAACACAACAACGTATCCCCAAAAGACTTCTTGTAAACCGAATCACGAAACTCCTGCTCAGGATTGTGCTTGATCTCTTTCTTCTGCGCCGCAGTCTTGCGACCCCCACCAATCAACAAATCACGCATAGCCTTGCTGCTCATGCTGTTGAAATACAACGGGGTAGTGCCCATCATCCGAAGTTTAACGCGACCCTGCTTCAATGGTTGAATTTCCAATGCAGACTCTTGTGGTGCTTTCTTCGTTGCCATGTGTTTTCTCCTTACTTGGCTTCTAGTTGATAGTAACTTGTTTGTGACATGCGCCCTGCGCGTTAGTCAAGAACTTTTTTTCACAATCCAAACGCCCTCGCGCCCAGACTTCTTTCCAGTGTCCACAATTAAACCAGCCTTGTGTAACTGAGTCATCGTCGTCCGAACAATCGAAAGCCGCAAACCCATGCGATCCGATAACTGACGAGCGGTCCCCGCTCCTCGGGACAACTCTTGAAAGACCTGCTGTCTCCGCGTGAGTTGATTAGACTGCGCATTCTTCTTGATGTTCGCCCATATCTTTTTCAGTAAGTTCATTTCTCTACCTCCTTTAATGTTACAGGCTCGGTGTAAATATCTACGACCCCAACCTCCTTCTCCTTCGCTCCAATTTGAAACGCAAACTCTCTGATTCCCAAGCGTGACGCCTCAACAACATTGTGAGCCTCGACCATAATCATACGCTGAACCACGCCCTCGCACGTCACCTCGTAAACTTTCTTAACCATCGTTCGAACACTCCTCACACACAGTAGCAGACTCGCCCATGATCAACGTAACCCACTCCCCGCAATCACACAAACGCTCAACCTCGCCGCCCCCGCCACAAGCATCGCAAGTCTCCAACTCACAATACAACTCACCAATGTCACGACCCGCATTGTGAGGCATCGCAACCTCAAACTCAACGGTTCCCGCACCTTGGCACTCGGAACACGCATCCATCACAGGCGTCTCCTGCAACCGCATGAACTCCTCTTTCATCTTACCCACGATCCTTCCTCCTTAATTGATTGACGCCCAAGTTATAAATCAACTCGCGCTTTAAC
>Ga0208645_1001711_pt1 | contig 18621 bp, 20 predicted proteins | sample VirMetDEL_Sep_01_FD_184519 | JGI IMG/M metagenome (GOLD analysis project Ga0208645, IMG submission 184519) | Aqueous microbial communities from the Delaware River and Bay under freshwater to marine salinity gradient to study organic matter... | ecosystem: Environmental > Aquatic > Marine >... | reverse complement strand
CAAAAACCCTGACGTTTACAAACAAGCTTTAACATGGGAGAAAGGTGCAACAGTCCATATACAAGCTGAGAAAAACGAAAAAGGTTATTGGGAATGGATTGGCTTAGGAGATGTACCAGTAGCTAGTTCATCACCATCATCACAACCCAGTAAATCTAATAGCAATACTAGAGTTACTGGTTCTAACTATGAAACCAAAGAAGAACGTGCAGCACGACAAGTAATGATTGTTCGTCAGTCTTCTATCTCTTCAGCAGTCAGTGCTTTAACGGCAAGTAATAATGTTCCTTCAAGCAACGACATTCTATCTCTTGCAAAAGAGTTTGAAGATTATGTTATGGGTAATACTACTGTTAATAAAGCTGATGGTGGAGTAGATAACTTTGAGGATGATGTTCCTTTTTAGGGGCATCTTCTCTCATTATGTTAGCTCTAATTGATATGGATATAGTATGCTATCGTTGTGCTGCTTCAGCAGAAAACGATGATGTAGGAATAGCTATATACAGACAGAATGAATTACTTGATCAAATATTAGAGATGACAGGAGCTACAGCGTACAAAGCTTACCTATCAGGTCAAAAGAACTTTCGTAAACAAATCTACCCAGAATACAAAGCTAATAGAAAGCAACCTAAACCTATACATCTGGATAACTGTAGAGACTATGCGATGCAGGAACAAAATGCAGAACTCGCACCTATAGGATTAGAAGCAGATGATGCTCTAGGAATAAATCAGACTAAAGACACAGTAATTTGTAGTTTAGATAAGGATCTATTACAGATCCCTGGACAACATTACTCATGGGAAATTAGTGGTAAAAAATGGAAAAAACCACACACATTCAGAGAGATTACTGAAATAGAAGGACTTAAATTATTCTATGAACAATGCCTTAAAGGAGATCGAACAGACAACATACGAGGCATAGAAAAAATTGGAGATAAAAAAGCAAACTCAATATTAAAACCATACACAACAGAACTAGAAATGTTTAATGTAGTCAGAGATATGTATGGTAATGATGAAGAGTTTTTAATGAACGCTAATTGTTTATGGATATTACGAGATGAAAACGAAACGTTTACAGAACGCTTTGCCAAACTTCAAAAGTAAATTTGAACGTAGTATTTGGGAACAGTTAACAAAAGAATACAAGACTTGTCAGTATGAATGTGACTCGTACAAATACGAGCAACCCATTATAATTCGTACATATACGCCTGATTTTAAAACAGGTAAAGCAAGAGTTTATTTAGAAACAAAAGGTAAACTAGATTTAGAAACTCGTAAGAAAATGATATGGTTTAAAGAATGTAATCCTAATGTACGGATTATATTTTTATTTCAAAATGCTGATGTTAAACTACGTAAAGGTAGTAAAACATCTTATAGTGAATGGGCAACAAAGAATAACTTTGAATGGTTAGATGCTAGAAAGGATTGGATAAGTGCATATAAAGAAATGCTCAAAGAATAAAGATGGTTCATTTAAATTTGAAGTAGATGTAAACAAAGATGAAGCTGCTTATTTGTTTAATTATGCTCTTAATGATTTAATAAAAGCAGGGTTTATGCACGTAGATTTAATTACTGAAGCTGAGTATGAGCTTAATTTATTTAGAGAAGATGGAGGAGATCTATCATGAAACATTTAGTGATACCTGATTGTCAAGTTAAACCTAAAGTAGATACATCTTATTTACATTGTATTGGTAACTATATAGTAGCTAAACAACCTGATGTTATTGTATGTATAGGTGACTTTGCTGATATGCCTAGCTTATCAAGTTATGATACAAATAAGAAATCATTTGAAGGACGTACATATAAAGCAGATGTTAAATCTGTTCACACAGGAATGGAACTACTTCTAGGTCCTTTATGGGACTATCAAGATAGACAACGTAAAGACAAAAAAAAGATGTACAGACCTCGTATGATATTAACGTTAGGTAATCATGAAGATAGAATAGATAGAGCGATTAACACAGATCGTAAACTTGAAGATTTAATTAGTATAGGAGATCTAAACTATGAACACTATGGTTGGGAGGTGTATCCTTTTCTTGACGTGGTTGTGGTCGATGGTGTTGCTTACTCACATTACTTTGCAAGTGGTGTCATGGGAAGACCAGTTACATCAGCACAGGCTCTCATTAATAAAAAGCACATGTCATGCTTTGCAGGACACCAACAAGGACGGCAGATTGCCTATGCAAGAAAAGCAGATGGCACTGAGATTACTTGTATTATAGCAGGGAGTTGTTATCTACATAATGAAGACTATCTATCCTCACAAGGTAATAATCACTGGAGAGGGGTCTATATGTTACATGAAGTAAATAATGGTGCTTTCGATGAGATGGCAGTTAGTTTAAGATATTTAATGAAGGAGTATAAGTAATGCACCCATTAGAAACAATATATAAAAAAGCAGTAGAACAAGTTACAAGTGGAAAAGGTAATGAAAGACATGGTGATGGTGATGACTTTATGTTACAGCCTTGGGTTAACATTACTAGACTACATGGACGTGGTTTTCTAACAGGACAGGCACAGAAGAAACTAGAAGAGGCAGTCCGTAATCGAGTCGGTCATAACTACGACTGGTATGAGCGTGAGTTACTTGGTGCTATCAATTACTTAGCTATGGCATTACTTGCTGAATATGAGATTGGTAAAAGTACTACGGAGGAACTACATTGATTACTATTGAAGAATTAGCTGAACAGCTAGAAACATTTAGTGAGGTAGACTTACTAGAGATACTAGACATTGATTCAAAAGAATTAATTGCTAGGTTTATGGATAAGATAGAAGATAAGTATGATGATCTTGTATCTGAATTTACTATTGATTTAAATGAGGAGAATGAGGATGATTAATTTACCATCGGTATATCAAGACGTTATTGCTATGTCTAGATATTCTAGATATATTCCTGAGAAAAAACGTAGAGAAACTTGGGATGAAACTGTAGATAGATTGGTAAACTATTTAGAAAGTAAAGCACCAGAATTAAAGAAAGATTTAAAAGAAGTTAGAGAGGCTGTTCTTAACTTAGAAGTAATGCCTTCTATGCGTTTATTAATGACAGCAGGAGAGGCTGTAGAGCGAGATAATATTGCTGCTTATAACTGCTCTTACCTTGCTATTAATAATAAACGTGCTTTTAGTGAGGCTCTTTATATTCTAATGAATGGTACTGGTGTTGGTTTTAGTTGTGAACGACAAGAGATTAACAAGCTACCTGCAGTACCCACTGAAATGTCAGAAGTCAAAGACATTATTGTCGTTGGAGATAGTAAACTTGGATGGGCGAAAGCCTTTAAGAAATTGTTATCCAGTCTTTGGGAAGGAGATATACCACAAATTGACTACTCACATATTCGACCACTAGGAGCTAGACTAAAGACATTTGGAGGTCGAGCTAGTGGTCCAGGACCCTTAGAAAAACTATTTAAATTTGTTATTAACAAGTTTGTAGAGGCTAAAGGACGTAAACTAAATTCTATCGAAGTACACGATATTATGTGTATGATTGGTGACATTGTTGTTGTTGGAGGTGTAAGACGATCAGCTTTAATCTCTTTAAGTAATCTCACAGATAGACGTATGAGAGATGCTAAAACAGGTGCTTGGTGGGAAAAAGATGAACATCGTAGACTTGCTAATAACTCAGTAGCTTACACAGAAACACCTGATAGTGAAACGTTTATGGAAGAATGGTTAGCTTTAGTTAAATCTAAATCTGGAGAACGAGGCATCTTTAATCGTGTGGCTGCTCAAAAACAAGCTAACAAATGGGGAAGACGTGATCCTACTTTAGATTATGGTACTAATCCTTGTAGTGAAATTATTCTACGTGATAAACAATTCTGTAACTTAACTGAAGTTATTATTCGTGCTAATGATACAGAAGAGTCTTTAACTAGAAAAGTAAGACTAGCTACTTTGTTAGGGACTATACAATCTACACTTACTAACTTCCAATTCTTATCTCATGATTGGATTAAGAATACAGAAGAAGAAAGACTACTTGGAGTATCATTAACAGGTATTATGGATTGTAAACTAACTTCAAATCCTGATCCTAAAATGTTAGAAAGGTTAAGAGATGTTGCAAGAAAAACAAATGAAACATACGCTAAAAAACTGGACATTCCTGTGTCTACGTCAATTACTTGTGTTAAGCCTAGCGGCACTGTGTCTCAGCTTGTTGACTCTGCTAGTGGTATACATACACGACACAATGACTACTACATTAGAAGAATACGTATGTCTAAAGCAGACCCTATATATGACTTCTTAAAAAACAAAGGTATTGAAGTAGAAGATGACTTGTTTGATAAAAGTAAAATAACGGCTGTATTTAGTTTTCCTATGAAATCACCCAAAGGTGCTATACTTAGAGATGGAATGACAGCTATAGAACAATTAGAAAACTGGCTTATTTATCAACGTCATTGGTGTGAACATAAACCTTCTGTAACTATATCTGTTAAAGATGATGAATGGATTCAAGTAGGAGCCTGGGTATGGAAACACTTTAATGAGATTAGTGGAGTTTCTTTCTTACCTCATGATGGTGGATCATATCAACAAGCTCCCTATGAAGACTGCACTAAAGAACAGTATGAAGAGTTGTTAAGTCGTACTCCTAAAACCATAGATTGGTTAGACTTTATTGAAGAAGACGATAATACAGTAGGACAACAAACATTAGCTTGCACAGCAGGAAGTTGTGAAATATAATGAGAGTTTGTATAATAGGTAGTCGTAGTTTAGATAAAGCAGAAATAGTTATGCCTATTATTGACAAGTTCTTTAAAGAGCATACTAAAAAACCTCAAGTTATTGTTTCAGGAGGGGCTAAAGGAGTAGATACTTTTAGTCAATTATATGCTGAACATAATGGACTTGACTTTATACAAATATTGCCGTATCATTTATTAGATCCCACTGTTGATTTTAACAGTAAATACTTTTTTGTTCGTACTAAACAAATGATAAGTAATGCAGATAAAGTACTAGCAATATGGGATACAAGAAGTAAAGGTACTGAGTATGGTATTAAACTTGCTCAGAAGTTAGATATACCAGTAATGGTAGTTAAAGTACCCTAGTTTTCCTTCCTTTTTTTTACTAGGGTTTTTGGGGAACACCTGTAAGAGTTTATGCCTCTTTCCCTCCTCTCTTACAGGTAGTTCTTTTAAGGGGAAATTATGTTAGAATATGTATTAGTTATTTATATAAAAGATCATCCTAATTATATAGGTAACTTTGAGTCATGTGCTGACGCCACTAAATATATTCAACAATGTTATTTTAATACAGTTATGCCTAGTGACTATTATGTATCCTGTCAACATCAAGACTATTTGTTTTTACCTAAAGGTTTTGTAGCTATTTACCCTGAGGACTGTTCCAAAGATTAATAGGAGGAAACTCTAAGTCTTTCCACTCAATCATAATAAGCTATTTAAATAATCTTTAGTTTCTGCAGGTAATTTAGTTTTCCAATCACCACCATTAGCTTCTACTAATTTATCTACATTTCGATAACCATAGTTATAAGCAGCTAAAGCTTTTTCTTTGTCTCCACGATAGTAACTTACTAACTTATCAAGATAGTTTTGTACCCATTGAGCTTGTTCCATTACAGAAGAAGTTTCAAGATCTATAGAAGGTAAACCAAATCCTGGATCTTTTGCTGTACTAGGTAATATTTGGAATTGTCCTAATGCACCTTGAGGTGATTTAATTAATTTACCTGCTTTATCTCGATGACCTTGTTTTGATTCTTTAGGTCCTAACTCATTAATTACAAAATCTAAATTAAGTTCTTTAGCTTTTGTTTGAGTTATAGGAGGTTCTTGTTCTACAGGGGCAGTTGTAACTCCTTCTGTAGGTGCCGTTTCTACAGGTTGTTCATTAACTATAGGAACTGTTTCTTCTTGTACTTGTTGTGGTGTAGGTTTAAGACTATCTAAAATAGCTGTATTATCTTGAGTAGCCATTAACTTACCATATGTTTTAATACTATTATTTAATGGTACTACATATTTATTATTAAAGTTATTTTTAGCACCAGGTACAATAACTAATCCTTGACCATCTGTTTTAATAGTTAATCCTAATGTAGCAGCTTCTGCTTCCATTTGTTTATAAATTTGAGGAACAGTTCTTTCAATACTTTGAGTTAGGGTACTTTGACGAGTCATATCTAATGATCTAACATCATCACTTGTAACAAAGTTTGATGCCATACCTGCCATAGTTTCAGTATATAATTTATATTTATCAGCAGGAGTATCATTTTCATTATTAAAAGCCTCTTCAATACGATCAAATAAAGAGTTAGCTACTTGAGTACCTTTAGTATCTCCTGATAATTTAGTTAAAGATATTTGAATACCTTCTTGTACCATTGATTTATTTTTATTAAGAGGACTTATATTTAACATTTCATCTAATGATGATATTCCTGTATTACCTTGTTTTTCAAACATTCTATTAATATTACCAATAAAATCAATGTACTCACCAGTATTAAATTGAATACCAAATACATTACCTACAGTAGATATTTTTTCTAGCATACCTGCTATTTCTGGAGTAGCTCCAAATTTATTTCTAAAATCTATTTGTATTTGATTTTCAACAATAGATTTTTGGGTTTCAATGTATTTTTTAACTTCACTAAGATTTTTAAAATCATCAATAGTAGTTAAAGAATTATTTAAGTTATCTTTATAACGAGTAAGTCGTTCTTTAACTTCAGGATTATTTAATCCATAAGGAGAAAATGTTAATTCAGCATCCATAATACGATCTTGAATATACTTTTTAGCATTAGCTTTAGCTGTTGCTAGTTCATTAGGAGATAATTCTTCTCTTGTTACAATTTGTCCAGTTTGAGGATCTACATTTGCAATAGTAAATATTTTTTCTATTTCATTTACATCACTATGTTGTCTACCTAATGAAATTTTATCAAAATCACCATCTTTAATAGCTCTTCGTAAAGCTATTTTATCAACATCTTCACCACGTTTAGCTTCTCTAGATAAAGCATCGTCTCCAAATTTAGCTTGTCTTAAATATTGATTAAAAGCATCCATCGCATTAGCATCTAATTGACCATCAGATCTTCTAAATATTGGATTATTTAAATTAAGACTATTATCTTTAGCTTCTTTATAAATTTCTTTAAACATCCATTCATCCATACTTGCTTTAGAGGTAGCCATTTTGTCGTCAAGTTTAATACGATTTTCAATACCATTTAAATCAAGTACAGTTTTACCATGAGAAAGTATTTCTGATTTAAGATAAGGATATTGTGTTACTTTATCTTTAAGTATTTGTTTTACTCGTTGATCAAATTCAAAACCAGTAATACGTTCTTGTGACTTTGCTTTGTCTAAGAATTGTTTTTGTGTATCAATATCTGATAAAACATTGTTAATAGCTTGATTAACTTCTTCAGCAGAACCTGATTCCTTACTAGGCAGTTTTGCAAGTTCAATTTCAGATTTACTTAAACCTTGTTGTGTTTCTAGTATTTTAGAAGGACTAGCAGATTCATAAGCATTAATTTCATCTTCTATTTCACCAGTAATTCCTTGAAGAGCATTAAGCTCAGCAACATCTTTATAAATAGCTGTAGATAATTTAGCTGCATTAGTAAACGCATTAATATCTGTAGCAGATCCATAGCCTGCTGATTTATCAATTACAGGTTGTTTAACAAAAGGAGCAACATTTCTTTCTCCTATTTCATCTGTAAATCTATTTGCCATTATTGTTCTCCTTCTTTAGGCTCTGTTTGTTTTATATTAAAACGTTCTTTTAACATTTCTACGGCTTTTTTAGTAGAAGGTTTGTCTATACGTTCTAGTTTATTAATTACATTATTAATAAATTCATTAGTTTCTCGTTCTTGAGATCTAAATACTCTTCCTAAAATACTTGATTCAATATCAGAACGAGCTGCTCTTCTATCAAAAGCAACTATTTGTTTTTGAATAGCCATCATATCATCTTTAGTAAAGAATTTACCACCTTGCTCTAATACTGTAAGTGTCTCACCAACTACTTTCATTTTAGCTGTAGCTGTTTCAACTGTGTCCATACTATTTTTAACTTCAGGACTATTAAAGATTTTTACCATTTGTTTGTAAACATCTTCAGCTACTTGTTTATTACGTTCATTACGTTTATTTTCATTTGAAAGTATTGCATACATTTCATTTTCATTTACAGTTCTAAAACCAAACTTCTGAGCTGCAAGCTCTGCTTGTGTTTTTTGTAATTGTAAACTATTACCAAATGATGTAAGAATTTCACCTGATTCTGCTTGTACATAAGATTTAGTAATATTACTCATACCTGATACAAACTCAAATACTCTAGGAAGTGCTGAAGACATTTCTTCTTTAGTAATATCTTTAGTTCTTATATAAAAATCAAAAGTATCAAATGCTTTAAATAAAGATTGAGAACCTTGTATTGCAGGTATTCTAAATGTACCCCCTTTTTCAGTAAATACATCTTGTATATTATAGATAAACTCAACAAAGGCAAAAGGAGTTCCTGAATTACCTACAGGAGATACAGAAGTTGAGTAGTCTATATTAGGTCGTTTACCTTCTCCATCTTGAGCTAATTGATAAAATAACTCATTAACAACATAATTAGCTAAACCTCGTTCTATTAAAGCTCTAGTATTTTCGTCTAATTGATCATCAGGATGTTGTTTATCTAACCAATCCATTAAGAATTTACCAAAGTAAAAACCAGTAGCACCAAAGGCTAATACTTGTCCTGCAAAGAAACGTCCTCTTTGGAATTTAGTAAGATTAGTTGCATTATTTTGAAAGAACACATTACCTATCTTTTGAACAACAGCAAGGAATTGGAATAAACTACTTGTTAAACCTTTTTGGAAATTAAAAGCACCTTGTCTTGTTTGTGATCCTGAAATTCTCCATCCTTCATAGAAAATGTCATCTTGAGTACGTTTATCTTTTAAATTAAAATCTTTACCTGCTAATTTACGTTTGTTCATCATAGCTATATTAGCAAAGAATAATCTGTTTTGAAATTCAGCAAAGTTAAAACCAATGGTACGAGCCACACCAACAGCTCCTCTTATAGGTGATGTTGCTACGTTTACTGTTTGTTGTAATTTAGAAGGATTAATAGGATTATATTTATCTCCTAATAACTCGTTTACCATCATGTTAAGGGATGCAGATTGAGCTAATCCTGATTTATTTACAGCTTCTACCCAAGCTTCAAACTCAGGTACTTTCATAATTCTAAAACCTGGTACATCTGTAACTTGTAATAAACTATGAACCATTTGTTTAATGGCTTCTCCTGCAGGTTTTCCTTTAAATTTATCTGCTTCAGCTAATAAACGTAAGTTAACTAAAACAGACATAGAGGTATCTCTTAAAATTGTATGAGGATTACCTGCCATCCACCCTACCATTTGAGTAGTTTGAACAAAAGGCTGTCGTAAAACATTTAAAGCAATATATAAAGTAGAAGCAACTTTATTACCTAAAGAAGTAATTTGTTGTCCATCTAACTTTCTAAGAATAGGGTTAGTTCTTTTATTAATAAAATTAGGAGTTACCCATTCAAAACCATCATATACTTTATTAACAAACTCATTAACTAATCCCTCACCTTTAGTTAAATAAGTTTGTTGTGCTTCATAATATTTATATTTATTTAAAGCTGCTCTATATTTATTTCGATTAACGTTAGCATTAATTATATCTGATTCTGATCTAGGAAATATAGGTTCACCTTGAGCATTTCGTTTAAGAAACTCAGGATAAGTTTTTATAAAGTATTCTTCAAATACTCTAAGATGTGGATCTAATAAATTAAGTCTATCTAGAGCTCGATGAGACTTAGCAAGGGCAGTCATCATATCTTCTAGATTATTATTCTTAAAGTTACGATTTAAATATTCTCCTCTAGCTTTAGCACTTGATGCAGAGGCTACATAGATTTCTTGATCTGCTTTAATATCATTATATGTATTTTCTGCACGTCTTGGTTCAACTACACGATATGCAGGATTACCATCTAAATCCATAGGTAAGTCTGCTTTCATCTTTTTAGCAAATGCTTTAGCATCTTTAATAGTGTCAGCAGTTCCGACTACTTGTCTGTATTGAGCTAATACTTCAGGTTGTTCTTTAAACTTACCATTAACAAATAAAGAAGCAGGTTCTATTTCTATAAAATAAACGGCTTTATGTACTGTAGGTAAATAGCCAGGTACCTTATCTAAAACTTGTGTAGGTAATGAATCAATTTGAAATTTAGTAGCATCAATAACACCATATTCATAAACATCAATACGTTTATTTAAATTAAATGGGTCTTGTTGTGGAAAACGTAATTGAACAATTTGTCGTCCATATTTATCATAAGGAATACCATCTTTTACTTTATCAAATACAAGTTCAGTTCCTGCTTTAGCTTCAAAATCCCATACTAAACCTATATCTTCTTTAATAAAAGGGAAGTCTGTTTTAACAGGTTGTAACATTGTATCTAAATTACCTTTATTATATAAGGCTTCTTTAAATCCATTAGCTACTAAATCTTCTTTAAATAGTTTATTAGTATACGCATAATCAAGTTTAGTTATTAACTTAATTGTTTGTATATCTGTGTATACATCATCAATTAATTTAGTACGTTTAGAAGATTCAATTTGATCAAATAAAGATCTATGTAATGTTACTAAATCAGAACGAGATATATCTTTTAATCCATTAACAAATAAATGATTTAATGTTTCAAATACATAACTTGCGTGAGGTGATTTAGCTATTTTATTAATTTCTTTTACAATAGCTCTAGTATTATAGTTTGTTTTTTCTGCTGCTCTTTGATAACCTTGTGATAACCAATTATCAAATTGAGCTCCTAAACTCATAATATTATTACTAAATATATCTGCTGCTTTAGCAATACCTTCACTACCAAAGTAAGTTGTTTTAGGAGCTAACCCTTCAGTGTCGTATACATATAAATCAAGAGGATCAAAAGGTCTATCAAATTCTAAAGTAATACTTAAAGTACGTTCACTACCTTCTAAGTTATTTTTAAATTCAGCCATATCATTTGCATCTAATACATCTTTACCTTTACGTTCTTTAAAGTCTTGTAAGTTAAAGAATTTAGGTTCTTTCATAAGAGTATCAGGTGTATACTTTTTACCTGTATCTAAATCTTCAATATAAAGATCTAGTTTACCTCTGTTTTTAACAAAGTTTTTTAGATCACCATAAGCAGCTTTACCTTGATCTATCATATCTTGTTTAATTTTATTATAAATACCAATAGCTTCTTGTCGTGAGTAAATCATGTAGCTATCGTCTTTACCAAAACGAGCTTTACCAAAGATATTATTCTGTGCTAATGTAAATTTAGATTTATTTAAATGTAATTTACCTTGGCTTTCTGATACAATAGCTTGTAATAAATCAGCATATTGTAAACGTGCTTCATAGTTTTGAAGAGGATTAAAATAGTTCTCTGTAAATATATTACTAAAATCTTCAGTTAAGGTTCTTAGTTTATGTTCAAGAGAAGGTGTGTTTTTAATATCAGACGTAAAGTTATCTGCTTGATTTAATAAAGTATCATGAATAATGTTAAACTTTTGATTATTTAATTTACTTGCTATATTGTTAGTAGGATCAATAATAGCTGTAAGTGCTAACTCTCCACCTGCTTTAGGGTTTGCTTGTATTATATTATCAAGAGGACTACCATCTGCAATATTTTCAGTACGTCCATTTTCATAAACACGAATACGTTCACGTACAGTTTTACCTGATTGTGGATCAATATATTCTACTGTTGTATAACGTTCATTATATTTACGAGATATAAAGTTTTTACCACCTTTAGCAAGAGGATAAGCTATTAAAGCAGTTTCAATAATTAAACTACCTTGATCTTTGTTTTTAAAGACACCATACTTAGCTCCTACTTCAGCTAAAGTTTGAATACCATCACTAATAGCTACTTCGCCTTTACGAACCATACTATTTCTAAACTCTTCACCAATTCCTACTTTATCAGCATATTGTTCTAGTGTTAACATATGAGCTGCTCTATGAATAGGATTATTAGCTTCTTTCATTAATACGTCAGCACGCTCAGCTAGTGTTTCCCAAGTAACTTCACCATTATCAATAGCATCTTTAGTAGCAAGTGCCCATCTAGCTCCTAAATTACCCATGACTTCAGGTATTTGAGTAAAGAAATTAACTAAAGCACTTGTTTCTGCTGTTGTTTGTTTACCCCATTGTTTCCAATTAATACTACCATTTTTGTTTTTAGGTATTTCAGGACCAAAGGTCATTTCAGAATTATTAAAGAAATCAATTACATTACCTGTTAACTGTTTGTCTTCTTGTAAAGATTGATAATCTTTTTTCTCTTTGCGAGAGTCTACAATCGTTGATAAATGAGCATCTTGATTTTGTTCTTCAACATCAAATTTACCACCTGGAAGTGTTGCTATATTTTCAACAAATATATCTTCTTTATCTTGAGGTGTAAAAACCCCTTTATAGTAGTCAGCAATTAACTGTCGTTTAGTTAGATCATCATATTGAGGATCATCAATAATATCAGCTACGGCTGACTTATAGTTATTAGCTTCTGTTTGCTGTATTTGTGCATCTTTTAAATCTCGATCTTCAGTAATACCATTCTTTAAATCTTCAGACATTTTAAAGATGTCTTCAAAATCAGCACTACCATCTAAACCTATAGTATATATAGCTTCTTCATTAGCCGTAGGCTCATTCATTAAAGGCTGTTTATTTTCAACCTCAGGTACTATAAAGTCTTTAGGTAAAGTAAGTCCCATGTATTATCCTACGTTAAATGTATCAAAATAATCACTACTAAATGATCTAGACTCTGTTTTAGGTACTTCAAAAGGATTCCCTATTTTAAAGTCACGTCCAATATTTATACCTAAAGTAGCTAAGTTTTGATAACCTTGCATTTGCATACCAGTTGTAGCTACTTGAGAAGCATATGATCCTATGTTTTGTGCTGTTTGACTCATTTCTCTACCTGCCATTTCAACACCTGTTAAGTTAGCTTGTTGTAAAGCTTCTTGAGTTAGTAAAGAACCAGTGGCACCACTAGCAATAGAAGTACCAGGAAATGCTACACCACTTTGTGCTAAATTAGCAATAATATTAGAGCGTTTAAGATATGATTCTCTCATTAATGCTCTACGTTGTTTTTGTATATTAGCTTCAGCTATTTTTTGTTTTTGTTCTTCTAGTTTATTAGTTTCTGCTACTCGTCTTGTTTCAGCAGTTTCTTGTTTTTTACCAAGCCGTCTTTGTTCTAGAAAACTATAAGCTGACATAACATAACCTATAGGACCTAAAAAATCACCAATACCTGCTAAACCTGTGTCTTTAAGAAAACTAGTTGCAGTACTAGCTACAGTTTTAACTACTTTAGTAACAGCTTTAACAGCTCCTTTTTGAGGTTGAATACGTCCTCTTTTTAAATCATCTTTAAAAGCATAATCAACAAGATCTCCATGTGCATCTGCTGCAAACATCATTCCTGCTCTACTCATTATAATTCTCCTCGTATTAAATAATTATACTCACCATCTTCTGTTTGAGCTAGTTCACCAGTAGGGTAAGCATCAAATAATGTATTAAATTTAACAGATTTTGGATTATCAGCTAATCCATATATTTCTGTAATACCTCTTTTTTTTAATGTTTTTTTAATAATATTCCATACAGTAAGATAACGTTTATAATTTGATACTGTCCATTTTTTACATTCAGTATGAATAATATATTTCTTTAAATAAGGTTCATAACTAATACCAATATAGCCATTATCTTTTTCTTCATATAATATTATTTTATTATTATGGTCTATCAAGTGTAATTGCAGGTGTTGCCCATCCTAATAAAACCATATCTTTACCTTCTTCTGATTGTATTTTAAGACTTAAAGTTTTACCTGATCCTCTTAATTTATTCTTTGTTACAATAACTTCATCACCATAATCAAATGGGTCAGCAGGTCCAGTTGGTATATAATTACGTAACAAACGATAAGCTTGCCATTCACTACCCCATTTACCACTATTAGCACTATTAGCCCAATTCCATTGAGCTTGTACTTTACAAGATGATTGTTTAGTTAATAGTAAATTAGAACCACTTTGAATATATCCATCTTCGGTTCTTTTAAAATAAAAGAATATATAAGGAGTTTGTTTACGTCTCATAATGTCGTTATATAACTCATAGCCTGTTACTAAATAACTAGAGTAATTAGCTCCAGTATTATCTACTGTATACCAATCTTTAAATTCTAAACTACTAAATTTAGAAATAGTAAATTGAGTTCCTTTAATAGTAAGATAACTAAATTGAGAACTTCTATTTAATGGAGTATCTATTGTTACAATAACTTCATTAGAACTACTATCTATAACTTCATCAGTATTTACTAATACATTAGTATCTTGTTCAGCTATAACATAGCCAGGTATTTGAATATAATCTGCAATATAAGGTGAATTAGTTGTTAAACTAGAAAATGTATTTGTATACCAAGCTTGTAAAGTAAGATCATATATTAATTCTTTATTATATTTATTAATATAATTTGTTGTATTATAATTTGTATCATTATTATTATTATATAACCAACGAACTCTATTTTCTTTTTCATCGTAATAGCCTTTACAATGATCTTTACCTAATTCAGGTATATCTAAATATAAACTTTGTATAGTAGTTAATGATACTGAAAGAGCTTTAAATCGTCCACCTGCAGCATCAGGAGTAAGCATATAAATACCTGCATTAGACCAATAAAAAAAAGCTCCATTTACAAATACAACCGAATCTGCATTAAGAACACCATTATCAGATATTTTACTTAATTGAAATGATGTTGCATTAAAACCCCCTGTATCACCATAAAGTTCCCATATACCATTTTCAGCAAAGATTAATAAAGAAGCTTGAGACGGCAATATTTTAATAATCTTACTACAATCAGGTATTTGAACTGTTCCTCCATCACTCGCTACAGCATCATTTAAAGCAGCATCTGTAGGATCTGTTTCTTGATAACATTTTCCTAATTGATCGTCAGATGTTACTATTTGAGTAAAAAATACATAACCTGAATAATTAGGAGATTTTGCATCACGACCTATTACTGTTGAAGTAATACCTGAATAAAATAAACGTTGTGCATAAGCAGCTACAGTTGTAAAAGAACCTGTTTCTTGATCTGTATTTAAACCAGTTACATCTGTATTAGCTTCACGACTAGAACCTCTATTAAAAGCATCTATTACAATACGACCTTTAGCAACTTGAAAACGAGAAGTAGCATTACGTTTTAATATGGCAGGTTCAAACTTTTCATAATCTGAACTTGTTGGATTGCTATTTTTACCAAGAACCCACGCATCTGCATTACTTGGATATACATTACCAAAAGCTCCTGAATTTCTACAATAAGCTAAAGCATCATTAGGATATGTTGTCGAATTAGTTACAATATTTTCAGACCAACCTTGATTTCGAAGATTATATTTATGATCATTATCTAATGTAGCAATTCTTTCATCAACATCTAAACCATCATTAAGTCCCCATATATCACGAACTTTAATATCAATCGTATCTTGAGTAACTGTATCTGTACTAGTATTATAAGATAATAAAACAGGTTTTGATAAATCTTCAGATACTAAAATACATTTATTATTAATAACAGCAGTTTGTAATTTAGCATTACTTAAACCTGCTATTGTTAAAGCATTACCACTATTTAATAAATTAGCACTAGGATTAGCTTTAAGTAAATCTACAAACCATAATTTACCTTGTATTCTAATAATACCAATAGATACAGAACTAGACCCTCCTGGTGTTGTCCAACGATGAAAAGACTGTTTACTTTCTTTAATAGTATCTGCCGTTAAACCTGTATTATTTAATTGATACAAGTTTTCGTAGTCAACCCCTAGTCGTCTTGAACGAGAGCCATCTCGATTCAGAACAAAGTTATCTTCATCAAGAGAAGCATTTTCAGGAAAAGTAAGAGGACTTGCCTCAGTAATTAAACCTTTTGTAAAAGATCTAAATGCCTTTTCAATAGCTTTAGCCACTTAGTCTTCCTTTGTAAGTTCTAGTTTTTCGTTTATTTTTTTAGATTGTTTCTTTTGTTGAGCTGTTAATAAATAGCTACGAGCTGTTACATCAGCTACTCGTTCTGATGTAAAGTGACCACCTAGTTGTTCAGGTAGTTCACCACCACTACCAAATTGAAACTTAAGATGAGCAGTAGTAGGGCATACAAATAATTGTAATTCTTTACCACCTTCTGTTTCATACGTTCTTATAATTTTCATTTTATGTCCTTTGAAGTTTCTTTTTACGATTTTCGTTATCTTTACGTAATTGTTCTGTACGTTCTTTAGATTCTTCTACTTGATCTTTCATAGAAGGATGAGTATAGTTACCTTCATCATCTACATTATATTTATTTAAAAACTCATCTATATCTTTATAGTGAGGTAAGTCAGCCCTTTCTTTTTGAGCATCTTCATATATAGTTGATTCTCTTTTTTGTTTTTTAGGCATAGTGCTCATAATTTCTTTCTTCTTCTTAAAATTGGATGTTCAAACTTTCCACTATTTTCAGGAGAGGAAGGTTCTTTAATATATTCTGCTCTATCTCCAGGAGTTTCAGAAAAGTCTCTATCTTTTTTTAACATAGCATCTCTATTAATTTCATTTTCTTTTCTAACTTCTTGTGTTCTAGTAGCAGATTGTTTCATTTGATTAATAGCAGAGTTTACAAGATCACGATCTTCTTGTGATAACTCATTATAACTTTTTAGTTTACTACCCACATTAGTAACCTTGTTTTTTAGGTTTAGCCATTTTCTTCATTGGTTTCTTTTTAGGCATAGGTTTCTTTTTCATAGTTTTCATAGTTTTTTTACCTTTCTTAGTTGATTTACCATATTGTTCTTTATGAACAAAGGCTTGAGTGTTGCTCGTTAATTGTGTCATTAGTAGTTAGGCTTTCCTTTAATACCTGGTTTACGACCATAGTTTCCAAATGTAATACCATTCTTTAGTCTCCAAGCTTCTTGACTCATTCTACGTTTTTGAGATATAGAAGCCTGTTCTGCTTTAGGATTAGGCATTTGTTTTAAAGTTAAGAAACAATTTGATTTAGCTTCTGCAAGTAAATAAGTAAACATTTGTACAGGTAAATCAGGTGTAAATGAATCAGATAATGTAAATGTTACACTTCTTTTACCTTGGGCTTTTGTTTTAGCAGCTACTAAAGTAGAATCAACAACACTATCATAAGCATCAAAGACTAAAGTTTCATCATCAAAAGATGTAAAATAATTAGGACCTTGATCTTTATAAATATTTAATGTAATTCCTGTTGGATCTGTAACAACAGTTACATCAGAAGCAGAACTATCTCTTTGATCTACAATATATATAAAATCTTCAGGTGTTTTATAAATAATTTCTTTATATTTATCTTTAGTATCTGTTGACTTACGACAATTATATTTAATAAATTTAAGATCTATAATATCTTCAGGTAAAGTCATATGTGTAGGTCTGCTTGCTGTGCCTGAAGCTTGTAATTGAAATAACTCATATAAAAAAGGCATATCACGACCATCTATAATATTATAGTATGTTGATTTAATTATTTGTGCTACTTGAGTGGCTTCTTGAGTATCATTAATACTATTGATTTCATCAGAATCCATATCTGACATAATGTCTTGTACCATTTCAAGTAGTGTCATTTTAGCCATAATTTATTCCTAGTCTAAGAAAAGAGCTACTAAACCTGCTTCAGTAGGTGTAAAATTAGTTCCTGATGATGTGCCATCTCCTCCTGCATATACAGATAGGACTTGATTAGCAGTAGCATTTACTAATCCTGTTGAAGATATAACAATCTTATCAACACCATTAGTAGGTTTAGATACAGCTACTTCTCTAGAAGAAACAGATCCATCTAAAGCATATTTAAAATAATAAGAAGAGCCTGAAGCAATAGAAGCTGTTGTAAAATTAATCCAAAACGATATATAGTAATGTCCTGCCTGATTAAGAGTAATAATACCACTACCTGGAGTTACTGTAAGAATGTCTTCATTACCTGAGGCAGTCCACTCTCCACTTGGATTAAGTAATGTAAAAGCAGAAGCTGCTGCTAATGTATGAGCAGTTGTTCCACCTGAGATATAAAGCTCAGCATGAGGCTTAGCAGGAGGATATGCCCATGTACCTGAACCTGATCCATTAGAAATATATACTCTACCTGCTGTAGCAGTGCTTACACCCTTGGGTTCATGTATATCTGGATCATCTATAGCATTATGTTGTATTGTCATAAATATATATTCCTAAAAGATTAGGAGGGGTCCGAAGACCCCTATCCTAATTAGTTTTTGTCGTAAACGTATTCAACGACAAGACGAGCTTTACCTGTAAGTAAATCGTC
>Ga0208645_1001707_pt1 | contig 18647 bp, 22 predicted proteins | sample VirMetDEL_Sep_01_FD_184519 | JGI IMG/M metagenome (GOLD analysis project Ga0208645, IMG submission 184519) | Aqueous microbial communities from the Delaware River and Bay under freshwater to marine salinity gradient to study organic matter... | ecosystem: Environmental > Aquatic > Marine >... | reverse complement strand
TGTCACGCCTGTAACCCCCGTTGCACCAGTAGGTCCTGTTACGCCCGTAACTCCAGTGACTCCAGTAACACCTGTTACGCCCGTCACCCCTGTTGCCCCAGTAACGCCAGTGACTCCAGTGACGCCCGTAACTCCAGTGACTCCAGTGACGCCCGTAACTCCAGTGACTCCAGTGACGCCTGTAGCCCCAGTGACACCGTCGTCACCAGTCTCTCCTTTAAGGCCGAACGTTGGGTGTATGGAAACTTGAGCCAGCTCTGAAGGAACTGTAGACACTCCCCCATCAGAAATTAGAGAGATACCAGATAACGTTAAGTGGTCAGCGCTTCCATAAGATGCACTACTAAAGCTGTATACAAGTCTACCATCAGTAGTGTTTATAGTTATCGCACCCTTTCTTACGTTCGCTATAAGTTCAGCTGTGTCCGATATACTGGCAGTAACAGCTGCGGCGGTTCCAACCTCTATGCTTACGAGTTCGCTTACATATATAGCGCTTACCGATCCTGGGGTAGAGCTGTTTAGAAGAATGTCACCAGAATCTAGTGACGTAGGAACGGATCCAGTTACTCCGAGGGTAAATGTATCTCTTGATTCTATCCCCTGGACTATATTGTCTGGGGTTATACATATAGTCAGATTGGCTCCTCCTTGAGTTCCAGACCCGTCTGAGTTAAAGCTGTTGTCTGTTCCCCCTTGATATACAAGTCCAGCAAGCACTGTGGCGTCTGGCTCGTACAATATTGTGTTAAATGTAAATGTAAAGACCTCGTTGTTATCGTTTTCATACAACGAAACGGTCCCGCTAACCTGCTGATTAGCCATAGCCTGAAGTAGCGGCTCTTGCTCACTCGTTATTACAGCGCCGTATATCTTTATTAGGGCAAGAGGATCTGTGTTCAGGTTTACTGCGCTTAAATTAGCGGGTGCTGACCCATACCAATCTAGTACGTACTGTTCTCCGTATGTTCCGTTTTTGACATCAATACACACCGTCCCAGCGGGGTCATGTCCAGTAGCTCCAGTAGCTCCAGTAGCCCCAGTCACACCAGTAGCTCCAGTCACACCAGTTACACCAGTTACTCCAGTGGCACCAGTCACACCAGTTACACCAGTGGGTCCCGTTGGACCAGTAGACGGATCGTCTTCACATTCGTCGCAACTACAGTCCTGTATTTCAGGACCTATTGTGAAACACACTGTTCCAGTAGCGTCCTCAGTCCAGTCTCCAGTGCAAGATCCAGAGTTTATAGCATAGACAGAGTACGGAGGTGTAGTAGTGCTTGTAAGGCCGAACGTAGAAGCTCCAAGAAGATACGGGCCCGTAGGCGCGGTATCACCGTCAGCGTCATAGTTTATAGCGAAAACACCAGAAAGGTTCGGCAACATGGCGTTCAAATACGAACCCACGTAGTTTCCATCACCATCTATATGGCTAAAAGCAACTATAGTTGTGTCACACGCCCCAGTAGCAGAGAATACCATCTCTCCAGTAGCAGCTGACGGAAGTATGTTAAGCAGAAGCTCATAGCTAATAACATCACTGAAAAACTGAAACGTAGGTGCGAAGTAATCGTTTCCAGCATCTGCAAGGGCTGCCATTTGAGACGTAGATGCACCAGCAATACCTACTGCATAAATATCTATGTTGACAAAATCAGGGCCACCTATGGTAGTTGTTGCTGCTGATATATCCGATATACTTCCATCATTAGTTATAATGATGATTTTTTCAGCGTCAGCTCTTGCGCCTGTTCCAGAACTAAGCTCTTCTTCAGCATCGCCTATAGCTGCGTTTATAGCTGTGCCGCCGCTTGGGTCCGCTATACCGTCTAACGACTCCAACAAAAGGCAGTAATCGTTAGTTAGAGACTGCTCCAGCTGCTCTGACCCATTAGAAGAGTAGCTAAAAAGAGCTATTCTTACTGTATCGTCTTCAAGAAGGCCGAAGTCTCTGAACCCCCTTATTATATTTCGTATCCCTTCTTTCTGTGTTTCCCACTGAGCAGCAGCACTTCCAGATCTGTCAATGACAATCGATACGTCATACAAACCGATGGGATCAATCTGAGTTGTGTAATCGTGACACTCTTCTTCTATGAACGGAATGATTGTTCCTTCTGAGTCGTCACAACACAGATAGAAGCAAACCACAAACATGCCTCCGTCACCAAAAGGCCAGGTGTTGTCTGAGTTTGTACCCCCTAAGTAATTTACGTTTACAGTGTATATATCTACCCCAGGCTGAACCTGAAGACCTCCCGAAGCCTGTGCCCCACCAATTACCGAATACCACTCTACCCCGTAATTCCCGTCTCCGTAAATACCTGATACAGAAATATTTACAGAAAACCCATCTGGTAGTCCATTATTTATAAGATTGAGGAAGTCGTTCGTTATTCCGCCACCTCCTAGATAAAATGTGTTTGTTTCGCTTATAGGATCGTTTGAGCTTCCTGCTGGTGACGGCCACCACCAGTTGGTTTCAAATGGCGTTGTGTCGCTTGGAAGTCCAGTAGTAGTGTTTAACTGGCTTCGCAGCATGTAGTACTCTTGGCATACACCTCCGTATCCTCCGCCTACAGGACCTGTACCTCCAGGGTTATTTCCTCCTTCGCCACCATCAGGGCCACCGACACCTCCCCCTATTGCTGGGGTGATACAGAACTTATACCAAGAGCTGCAATCCGCACCAAAACCAAGACCTGGAAGCTGAGTTGTGCTACCGTTTTCTATTTCTCCGATGTACTGGAGGTTAGAAAACTTAAACACCCCCTGACCAGATACGTCTGGAATGTATCCAGCACTATTGAATATCCACTCCCACCCGTCTCCATTACAGTCTACGGCTGATATCAATCCAGCGCCTCCGCCTTGATTGATTAATTCTAGTATTTCTGCATACCCGTTTGTCTCTGTATCCCAGCCATCATCCTCAGCAAAGTTTAAGTAGTGGTGGTCGCCTAGATATATTATGTCTACTTCGCTTGCTGGCTCACTAGAAGAAGGATCAAAGACGCCAAAAGCAGCATTTCCACTAGAGTCACCTATTATGCCAATGGCGTTCATTGACTCAGCTGTGGTCTTGTAAAAGAAACACTCCTGACCCGTTAAGGGGCCTGCGGGACCAGTAACGCCAGTGACACCCGTTACGCCTGTGGGGCCCGTAGTGCCCGTAGGTCCAGTAGGACCCGTAGTGCCCGTAGGTCCAGTAGGACCTGTTACCCCAGTGACCCCCGTTGGGCCTGTAGGTCCAGTAGGACCTGTTGCTCCAGTGGCCCCCGTTGGGCCTGTAGGGCCAGGAACTGTAGAGTCATTACCCGTTGGTCCTGTAGGGCCTACGATGTCTATCTCGAAGTAGTTGTCGCCCCCATATATATAGAACGTACCATCCTGAATTATGTAGTATATGTCGCCAGTAGCAGCATTGTCAGGAAGGTCTCCAGTAGCGTCTACTGTTCCAGTTATTTCAAGACCAGATCCCGTAGGTCCAGTAGCACCAGTGATTCCAGTGGGCCCTGTAGGACCCGTGGGTCCCGTTGGTCCTGTCGGACCTGTCGGACCTGTAACGCCTGGGGCGCCGTCTTCACCAACACTACCGATTTCTATAAAGGTGTCGCCATCATAAAAATAAATAGTCTCGTTTACAACAATGAGGTCTCCAGTAGCCGCATTTGTTGCGTCTGCAGTTGCGTCAAAAACACCGTCTATATCAAGACCCTGTCCAGTAGCTCCTGTTGGCCCTGGAACTGTAGAGTCAGCACCTGTTGGGCCCTGGACACCCTGTGGTCCTTGAGGTCCTGTTGGGCCCACGATAGAGATTTCTATCCACTCAGTTCCGTTCCATATATACGTTTCGTTATTGAAAAAAGTTATGTCGCCAGTAGCTGGATCTACTATGTCACCAGTAGCCTCGAAATAGTTTATTTCAACCCCATCTCCAGTAGGTCCTTGGGGTCCATCGAAACCCCTAGGGCCTTCTGGGCCTTCTGGGCCCGTGGGGCCCGCAGGACCCTGTTCTCCTTGACCTCCGTCCGAACCCGTCTCCCCTCTAGGGCCTCCGTCTCCAGGTTCGCCTTGTGGGCCCTGTGGACCTTCGGGACCTGTAGGTCCCCGTTCTCCTTGAGGTCCTTGAGGACCAACAACAACCCCGTCAAAAGAGTTGACATCAATGTACGTAGAAGGGTCTACTGATATGGCTACACCGCAAAGATCTTCTGATACAGTAATAACCTCTGCTTCTGTCGGTACGGGGCAGACTATAGTTACTGATACATCGTTCTGAGTTGCAACGCATGCCGTCTCAGTAGTTTGAGTCAGGTCGATGCATGTGACCTCAGAGTCAGATACCGTAATAGTACAGCTCGCGGGCTTACTGACATCTATAGTCCCCGCATTCTCTATTACGACTGTTATTTCTGCATTAGACGAGAGTGACATCTTCGTTCACCTTGAAGGTGCCAAACAAGTAGGTTTTTACTGTGCTGTTATCTGTGTTCTGCAAGTCATACACAAAAAGACCTGAATCTATAGCGGCCATAACAGTAGCTACTGCCTGAACAGTAAGTTTTGAATTGGTTTCTGTTCCATTGGTAACTGTGTAACTAAAACTCGTGTCCTCAATGATCGCAGTTGCTGATGTATCAGTTTCCCGAACATCCATAGCCCAACCGCTTGTAGGCATTTCTTTCCCGAAATCCAGAGCAAGGGTAAAAGTATCTCCCTTTCTACAAATGATATCCAGCCTGGCGGCGGTATCAAGATTAACTGTTGTCTTGCTGGCCTTGCTCATTTTGTATTGCTTGCTGTATTATTTGATCAGGGGTCATTGGCCCTTCTTGCTGTTGCATGGGCTGAGGTTCACCTATCTCCCCTCTAGTTCCTTGTCTCTGTGAGATTAGTTTGCTTTGATCTGCGGTCTGCTTACCAACCCGCATGTCCTTTCGGTCCTCCTTGAAGACCTCCAGTTTCTCCCTGAACTCCTGGTCATCGGTCTTGAATCCAAGTGTGGCCTGAGCCTTCATGATCTCAATCTCCTTTCTGTGCTGATGACGAAGAACTTCGAGCTGAGATTCAAGCTGAGCCTTTAGCTGCATAGCTTGCGCGTCGATCTGAGCCTGCATCTGCATCTCTTGCTGCTTAGCTTGTGATGCCGCCTGAGTAGACTGGATCTGAGCCTGTGACTGCGCTTGAACGTTTTGCTGGGCCATTTGCTGGTTCCTAGCAATCCTTTTCTTTCTTCTTACGATCAAAAGGCGCTCTGCCTGATTTACATCCTTGAGCTGCCTTATCGCTATGGCGTCCTCGATGTCTAACTCCTTTTGAGCCAGAGACGCCTGTATGTTTTGTTCGAGATACTGCTTCTCAACCTCCTCCATCTCCTTGACGACCGTAACTCCGAAGTTGTACATGGGGAGGTCAGAGAAGGTGTTGAGCATAGAGACGTTCTCCTTACCTATGGCGTTCTCATACGCTCTGTACAAGATGCTTCCCCTGGGAATCACTTGGAGACACTTGACAATGTCAGAGCAAACCTTCTTGAACAGAACCATAGATGAGTTCGTGATGTCGTAGATGGCGTTGTTTCCAGCCGCGATAGCCTGCTGCCTAACACCCACGAGTTGATCGCCTTTCGGGGTAGAGGCGTCCATGGCCTCGTTGATTCCCGTAGCATCCCTAATCAGCCTCAGGTAGTGATTGTAGAGGTTGATGAACTCGTTGATGTTCCGTATGTTGTTACCGATTTCCCTGATGGGAGGGTTCTGGAAACCGCCTTCGGGATTCTTGCTGCGGTAGTAGAAGACACCCGTTTGTTCGTAGATGTCGTGGAGTTCGAGAGGTTGGAGCTCACCCCCTTTGCCGAGCTGAACGTTCTCCAAACCCTCGATATCAATGATGATACCATCGGGCTTTGCTTTTGCTATTGCCTGTTGAATTTTCAGGTGCGTGAGCTGCAACTGGTCTGCGAAACCAATGCAACTGTCTACCATGGACTTCGGAATATTTCCGTCAAGATTAGTAGCAACGACAGAGTAAGAAAGATTGGTACGACTAAGGTCATGTATGTTTTTAGGGACGTTCTTTTTGATTCCGTAATCAAACAGCTTGTCGCACCCCATTATATATGACCCTCCGTACACAGCCACATTCGGCATCTTTGTTACAGACCTTTTGTATACTGAGTTACTTGGGGCTTTGTAGTTCTCCTCCTTTTGGTAGAACCCAACATTCCCGTACTTGCTTTGCTTTTCCTCGAAGACCATCATGTCTACAGAAAGGAACTCAAAGTCCAAGACGTCGACCATGTACTGGTCGTACTCGTTTCTACCCTTACTATCGTTCAGGTAAGCCCGCATGGCGGTGGTGTCGTACTGGTACCTTTTAGCTACGGTCTTGGCGATCTTTTCGTACTCATCGTCGGTAAACTGGTCCCCAGCAACCCTTCGAAGCTCCTGCAAAGAGATTCTCTTGACATGACCAGCGTACACAATGTCCCCAAAGTTGGGGTCTTCAGTGTAGCTGTGAACGAAGTTTTTAGGGTCCACGTAGTCGACCTTGATTCCGTAGTTGGGGTCATTGCTCCTCTTAGTGACCGCCATGCCCAGGGTGGCTATATCATTGACGCACCTTCTGTAAGTAGAATCGTTGAAGTCGTTCCACTTCAGGGTCATGTTGGTGGCTACCTGAGCCGCAACCTCAGAGGCAGACTTTATGTTGGTTTCCAGAAATATTTCAGCTTCCTCAAGGGTTTCAGGTATCTCCTGACCTTGAGTCAGGTCTACACCTACCTTGTCTTTAATCTGAGAGATCTTATCCTTGTTCTGGACAAGCATCTTCACCTTTCTTCTCTCCGCGTCTTTTTCAGAGGCTGAGAGGGGGTCGACGGCTTCTAGGTTCGGGTACGGATCACTTGATAGTATCTTGTTTACCACGATCCTGACAAACTTGGGCAAAATCGGGACGGGAGTAAAGTCAAGGTTCAAGAAACTTCCGTCGTTGTTCGACGGGTCGAGGCTGTTCAACAACTGCCTGTAGATGCTCGTGTCTTGGGTTCCGTTAGCGTAAGCTCTATTTCTTTCAAACGTCCTAGACCTCTTTTTATACAAAGAGTTGTCGCGCTCTACGGCACCCCACTGCGAGGAAATGGCCTTCGCGTATGACAGACCGTACTCCTTACCCTCCTTCTCCGCCTTGTTTGCCAGCGGGTTTGGAAAGCCTACAGTGTTCTTCCCGTGCTTACCGTACATCTAACGGCAAATATAACAAACTTAGCGGTGCCATTCTTTTGGCTTTACCTTCCTGACAAACCTCTTGCCCTCGAAGTTTGAAGCTTTTCTTTCTTGCTTAACTTTTTGAGCTGCAAGAAGCGCAAGTCCTGAGCTAATAGTAAGGTCATACTTTGTCCTATTGCTGATTTTGTAGCCTATCCAATCCTCAAGAGTTCTGTTGAAATACATGTTCCCGAAGTCTGCGGTCTCTGGCTTTACACCTACGTGGTTGTGGATGTAAGCTTCGATCGCGTGAGCATGAGCCTGAATCACATCAACAGAGTTCGACGGTATCCCCTTTGTCTTGACCTTCATTGTAGACCCTGGGGGAGTGAGGTGTTTAGGTCGATCCAAGACGTAACCATCCCAGCCCCTCTTCTCAAAGTACCGTACAATACCGTATTTGTTGTTCTCGATGAGTAGCGGGTACCCATAGAAAACAGACGCCATAAGAACGTCTTCGTAAAATATACTGGCTAGATCTGGCCTAGACGCATACTCAAGCACAAACATGTTGCTTGGGGTTTTGTCATCCATGTTAAACTTGTTGTACAGATGAAGAGCCCCCTTAGAACCCCTTCCGTCAACAGTTTCGTCTAGGTCATACGAGTCAACTCCACCGCACCCATACTGAGAAAACGGAGCCACCCTCTTGCCTCTTTCTTCGTGTATTACATTTCGTCTATCCTTAGGTGGCATCCAGCTAACATGGAATCTCCCTTTAGGGTCTGGAGAGAACATTACCTCCTTATCCTTCACCTTCCAGATGAAGTTGCCTGTCACGACTGGGTTGGGGTACATGTTACTATTCCAGTCTATTTGCTGATATATCTTTCCTATATTGAATATACTGCCTTCGATGCTGTCACGAAAAGCCTCGTCTTCAGTTAGAGGAAACTGACGTATGATCTCGTTGAGCTCAGAAGGGTCGTGCTTCAAGGAATCCCGCTCGTTCTTGAGATACTCTCTGCTTCCTTGATCTATAATCTCTTCGTCTATTCCTTCTACGGGTTTAGTCGGGTTTTCAGTGACCGCGTTTCCATATTTATCGAAGAACCCTTCCAATGCCTGGTCCGCTGGGATGAAAATTCTGTATAGCCCGCTTCGGGTCCTACCATTGGCGTTCCTCTCCGTGGGATCAGAGTCTTCCCACAAATTCTTGTATTCCTCACCACCCTTGTCCATCGGGTTTACTGTAGAACCGACGAGGGCTTTACCTACGACTTTCTTACCAACGATGAGACAAGTTCGCTCAATCCGCCATGCTTCTCGAATGTCGACAGGTTTCTCCCACTTTCCAGCCTCGTCGAGGTAGAGCATATGTAGCTTTTCTCCGTCGTAAGCGTTGTTAGTGGTGTTTTTCCAGTTGATGATAGTGTTGAGTGCGTCCCCCTTCTGTGACGTCTTATTCTTCTTGGTGATTCGTTTCGATGGTTCCCGAAAAGCGAGTTCCATACGTGGGTTCGTCGTTCCATCTTGTATAGGTTTAAAGAAGAATGGGTAGCTCCGAAACATCGGAATTACCTTCTTCATGAATATGTTTTCCTGAGAGTCTTTACCAGTCTTAGACTGGATTCCCAGGAGCTTGTCTTTTACCTGCGTAGCTTCGTCAACAAGTACAGAGGCACAGATATTAGTATAGCCAGAACGGCGACACTTAGTATATAGCTGACCGATACAACGGCTATCAGCCTCACACGCAGCCATGTGGAGAAAGATCTCACGCTGGAACGCAAGATACGACGGATACCCGATATCAATTTTGCTCCACTGGAGGAACATGTAGTGTCTCCCCGTAATGTACGTAGGCACACCATTATTGTAAAACCAAACACCGTTACGCCTGCGCTCAAACTCTTGCTCGATGAAAGGAGAAAAGGCGCGTCGAAACTCGGCTGGCTTCTCGAACCACTCATCCATACTTCTAATCCTCGACAATTCCTGTGGCACATCGGTGCGGCGCCACATCTGCATTCTTTTAGGTAGGTCGTGGAATAGAATGTCTGATTTCTTTGGAACTTTCGGAAGAGCAATGTCAAGACCGTGGAGCGAAATAACCTCGCCTTGCTCACCTGAGCTGTCCAGCCGAATAACTTCATCGCCTTTCATTACCGTGAATTACTAGTCTCCATCCGTTCTTCACTTGCTCTTGAACTGTTTTTTCTCTGTCTGAAAAATGATTTTTGGTTTTCCATGACGCAGCGTCATCACAACCGTATTTGTGAGATCTTGAAATATCGGCCCCGTGTATTTGCTTGTTGTTTTCTGGATGAGGAGGGACGTAAGTTTTTACTCCCCCGTACTTTTGAGCCAAGTAACTCAACTGCATGTCCTCCCCGTTTTCCCACGTCACAGGGTCTTCTCTCCAAAGGTGACGAAGGTGATCCTTTCTCATGAACCATGCGTGACCAACCAAATCAACCTCTTCAACACTTTCATTCTGGATTCCGTTCCACCCTATTTTTGTATTCGGGTAGTAGCTGTTTTCTGTTTTCAGTCTTACCCCTATAGACCCAAGTATTCCGTCATACCCCTTATTGATAGTATCTATACAGCTTTCAAACCAACCAGGCATAGGCATATCATCGTCGTCAAAAACTGCGACATACTCTGTTTTTGCCAAGAGCGCTAAAGCGAATCTAGCGTGAAACTTAAAGTTATGGTTGGCTACTACAACCTTACACCCCGTGTCCGATAGATCCACTTGATTACCGCCTTCTGGCTTGTTGTACCAAATGATTATCTCTTCGGGTTTAACTGTCTGATTTTTAATCGCTTGTATCTGTTCCCTTATCAGGTGCGGTCTTTTGTAGCAGTTGAGTATTACGGTAATCATCTATAATTGATTTAATTTTTTTTGCCGACTGGCCGTCTCCAAACGGGCAGTCTGAGGATATAGAGTAGTCCATCAGACACTCGGTCGCTACAAATTTAAGCATTTCTGGACTGTGGCACAAAACAACGTGACCGCTTTCTATTCCCTCTGGCCTCTCTGTTGTTTTTCTGCAAACCACAACCTTCTTGTTGAAGAAACTGCCCTCTTCCTGTAGTCCTCCGCTATCCGTTATTATCATCCTACAGCTCCTAATCAGATCAATCATATCCTTGTGACTTACTGGGTCGATCACATCTACGCTGCTCATTTTTTCTGCTGTTTCTCTAACAGAGGGGTGGCACGGGAATACAAACCTCAAATCCGTCTTTTCTGACAGAGTGTCAATCTCCTTAAACCAGTCCTCCATTATAGGTAGGTTTTCTCTCCTGTGCATCGTAACCAATACATGATCTCCATAATGCGGCTCCTGTGAGTTCAGGAGATCTAGTATAGTGTTTCCAGTAACGTGACACTCACCAATACACCCTTCAGAAATCAAGTTTTTTTTCGAAAGCTCTGTTGGACATAGGTTTATGTCTGATATCCTAGATATCATTTGCCTGTACCCTTCTTCAGGAAACGGGTTTTTCATATCGAAAGACCTCAATCCAGACTCAAGGTAAATTAACTTCTTGCCCCTATGAAACGCCGCTAGAGCGCAACCAAAAGCTGATGCAGTATCCCCCTGAACCATTACTAGGTCATCAGAAAAATCAGGGAAATTCTCAAGACATGACGACACTATGCTGTCTAGTCTTTTTCCCTTGTCTTCAATGCTCATTGAAAAGTCAGGTGAAACACCCTCCACTAGGTGTTCATGCTGACCAGTAAAAAGAAGTTTGCACCCTGGTACTTGCTCGTACACAGACTTAACCTTTAGCCACTCTGGTCTAGTTCCAAAACATATTACCATATGCAAGTTTTTTTATTTCTCCCGCGTAGATACCCTCTATTGTTTCCTACAACCCACGGGTTTACTGTAGATCCAATGTCCATGTATACATTCTCTCTGTTTTCCTGATGCATTTGATGGGCTAAAATGTTTCCTAAAGGACCACAAGAGAACAAATAGACCTCGTCCCTACTGTTTTTTGCCTTGCTTTTCATGTCTTTCACAAACCCTGAAATATCTTGAAGCCAGAAGTGTCCTGACACGGGTATGTAATCGCATTCAAAGGGCATTTCTTTGCCAGCTCCATTTTCGTTTGCTACAAGAGTTACTTTTCTTTTTTTGAACTCTGGAAAGAACAGGGACTTAAAGGATTCATAGTTGCTGTTTACAAGAAGGTTCGCCCACGTCACATAATCAGCTTTACAGTTGTCCCTCATCCATTGAACGTGATCCTTTGGCTGACAGCAAGGGCAACTTATACCAGCTATGTACCCTTCACCACTGTATCTAAAGGATTCGACAAGAAGCTTTCTATTTTCTTTATGATCATCGGGATCAAACCTCCATCCATCACAATTTGTTATGGGTATACCCCTTAGTACAGCGTATTCGCCGTCTGCATACTTACTGAAGGAAAAATTTTTTTCAGAGCAAAGCATTTCATGCAAAAGCTCAAGGTCTGAACCAAAGCTTTTCACCTCACCTGACCCCATCGATTTCTTTTAAATGAGGGCATCCCAACCTTCTTTTCGGCGAGGGTCATGTATTTACCGCACTCACATTTAACATCATGACGAACCTCACCGTCTATAACCCTAATCGAAACGCTACCCACGTTCCTTTCTTTTCCGCATTCACACTTATACTTACTCATTTTATTTAATTCGTACCCCCGCCAGGACTCGAACCTGGGACCCACAGCTTAGAAGGCTGTTGCTCTATCCAACTGAGCTACGAAGGCTTAGATTTTGACGAAGATGTTTTTCTCTTCCTCAATGACGTATGCTTCGCAGTGACGCGGAGAGCATGTGGAGCAAACCATGCCAATCAAGCACAGCCCCAAAAGTGTTATTCCTTTTCCCATGATAGAACTTGATTTGAAGTGTCGACGTAGCTCATGAAAGAACTATCGACCTTAGAGTGATATACGTGAACCCTGTAGTAATATTCTGACCCTTTAGACCCTGGTGTTGTTTGCACGATGTACGGGTCTACTTTCACTCCAATCAAGTTGCTATCTATGTAAAGCGTAGCAATGTAGTCTGGCTCCAGGGTAGCTCTATACTCCTGAAGAAACACGGTGTCTGCGTAAGATTCTGCAGGAATACTTCTTCTTGCCATGTCATCCTTGACGGATCTAGACACGTTAGCGTAAGTACCACAAGCACCAAGACCAGCAGACAGCAGTATAATTGACCAAAGCCTCCATCCATTAAAGGTGAACTTGTTTGATTCCATTAAAAGAATTTTTTCAAATATACTAAAATAGTTGGGGCGGCGGGGATCGAACCCGCAACCTTCTGTGTATAAGACAGATGCTCTAACCAGCTGAGCTACGCCCCAGTTGGTCCACCTCAAATGCGTAGGAGGCCGTCTGTCGAATTATTTGCTTCCGCGTTTTTTAGGCCTGTTATTGGCTCTATTTATAGACTCCTTTAGGAACTTTCTTACTTTGCCCCCAATGTGAGCTGCGTCCATGCCATCACCGTTACCATACGTCCCCTTTTTTCGGTTATACTGATTGAGTTCGGCTCTGTACTTTTTAGCTTTTTTGCTCTTCCCGTACTTTCTGTACTCTTTGTCATAGTCTCTAGTCTTCGTATTCGCCATTCCACTCGTCGTTAAAATATACGTGATCTGTCGTAGACGAAGATATCCAATTAAAGTGCTTGTCTGTCAGCGTATGGTCACTTGCTGAACTTTTCTGCAAATCCCCCTGAGTAGTCTTTGTCTTCTTGGACTTGTCCATTTTCTTGTAGCTCTTTTACCATTTGTTCCAAGGATTGCCTTTCCCTTATGAGTTCTTTGCAATCCACTGCGGTTTGTTTTACAGCTTGAAGTTCGGCTTTTCTTGCGGAACCGTTTACGTCTTGATCAACTGGTTTTTTCACCTCTTCGATCATATTATCAATCGCTATGGCCATTGCGTTCATCAACTTTACGGCAGCACCTAACGTATCAAATTTTGTAGAGGAGTTCCGTGACCGCGACCCTGTAGTATTCTTTTTCATTGATCTTAATTCTATAGTCTCTGTTCTTTTTAAAGCCAACCACGTCCCCATCGGAGACTCCGAGGTCATCAAGCTCTTTGGATGGAAAGGATACCACACCTGTTGTTACTGGAGATTTTTTAAGCTTCACTATCTCTAGTTCAGACTCAATAGGTCTTTCACGATCTTCTTGATCAGGCTCCAATAGACACCAACCCTTGATCGCATTAACCTTACCTGTTTTCTTACTCTTGTAGGCGATCGCTTGGTTATATGCAGCATTGTGCGGGTTATAGATGACCATATACCATTTATCAAGTTCGCTAATCGGCATGCCACCATTGAGCACCACATGATGATGAAAGTATAGTGTATCCCCAACCTCCACAGGAGTGTCTCTTTTTTCTGGGACAGCCAGGACTTCGCCTTCTGTAGTTCTGTGATCAAACTCATTGAATCTGGTGTCTACGTACAACTCAAGACCACTGTTGGTCTTCATCTTGTTGTTGGTTGTGCTGTCTATTTTTACGATAAAATTTAATGGTGATTTCATTATATTAGAAGTCTAAATCAAACTCAAGTATACATGGCATATCATCAATCGCCTTCCAAAGCACAATGCCCTCTTCATCTCCTATGTACACTAGGTATCTGCTTTTGCCATACCTGTGGAGATGTTCGTCATCAAGGATGATGGCCGACACACTTTTGTCTCCAGCCCTCATTCCTACGAAATAGGCCATTCCGTTCTTCGGGTCTTTCCCGATAACGATTTTTCTTATCAGTCCGTTCATTAGTTCAGAGATATACCAAGGTCCCCAAGAAGGGCGTCCAGGTCGTCGTCTGGATCTTGGAATTGCTGGTCCATGATGTCTTTCACCATTTCCAGTTCTAGCTTACTGTCTAGATTGTAACTAAACACGCTTTTAAGCTGAACCTCGTCTCCCTCTTTATAGTCCTTGTCGAATTCGACGTCTATTAGTCCTAACATAAGAGCCGACATAACCCTATCTTCGTAGTCGTACTCTTTGATCAGTTCTTCAATTTGAACAATTAAAGAGTAGGCCTGTGAAATAAATTCCTTGTCCTTGGAGGTCATACATCAAAGATACAGATAAATGCCTAGATCCAGGGTATCTAAAAAACGCATGTTTAGGGACTTCTCCTTTCTGAAGGAGGGGTATATAGCGAACAACCAACTGAAGAACCTGCACTCAGTTCGCCTGTCTTTTTGCGACAGCAACGACATATCGTGGAGCCGCCTTGAGTTTCTAATTTGGACATACGACCTTGAGTTTTTTACCATCTCGTATGCATCTCAGGAGTACGGAATGAACCATGACAACCTAGCCAACAGGGTTATATACCCATTAGTCAACGACGGGATGCTATACAAGCACTTCGACAAGCTCACCCCCTCTCAGGAGATGGATGATCACTTGTTTAGAGACGAGACTAAATACAACTACAGGGTTAGATACGCTCTAACTCAGAAAGGTCGGCTCCTGGTTCAACGATTTTATCGCAGCTTGGCTTAAAGTACCCCAGGTCGAGAAGTTTTAGCTCTTCGTACTCTTCAACAAGCTCGTTTCTGTTTTTGTACGCTGGGTAAACACCGTTTCTCTTTCTAATGTAGGAATCGTAAGAGTGTATATCTGTCCCGTCTTTTACATCAAAACAATCATCAGGCTCTGAACTGATCGTTTTTATTACGCTCTCATTCCACTGAGACGTCATTGCTTCATTTATTTTTCCGTCAAAATTACAATTTTGATTCTCGTTATATATGCTTCTAAAGTTTACTGATTTAGACAAGCTGTAATTTAAATAGAACTGACCAGAGTTGCACAGATGCATGGACTGCCTAGTTTTAAATACGCATGTATCTTGCTTTTCTGGATCTGATGACATTACACAGAACCTATTGGTTCCAAAGGAAGCCTCTTTCGGACCGTGCATTACGTCGATACACTTCTCCCAGTAATCGTTAGAGTTGAAGTTGTTGCTGTCGACTTTGCATATATAGTCCGTCTCTTTCAACAGCGCCTGCTGATACGCATGAGAGAACTTTCTTGACAGCGGCTTATTGGGTATGCTTACGTGACCCAAACCTAATTTTTCAGCATACTCTTTTTGCCTTGGTTCACATGATGCACAGCCCACAACAAATCCTTGAGCCCTGTGTCCTGCCTCGTTAAACATCTTTATGACCTTAGCCATGTGCCACATAGACATCCTCGTCACCTGAGGGCGTTTGTGGTACAGCATAAAGAAGCATACAGACCTATTTATCTTGTCCTTTACCATGGGGAGTACGTGGTTTCACCAGATTTTCTAGTAGCCTTCAAGACCCTCCCTCTGTTTTCAGTGGGGGAATTGTAACTGACATGAACCCATGCGGGGTTGGTGTCATCACCGAACTCCCATATGAGCTGATCAAAGTCAAGACACTCTTTGATGTAGTAGAATATATCCGCATTGGTCACCTTGCCGTATACATCAGCATCCAGGTCCAAAGCGCGGCCTTGACAATGCTGAGAAGTAACACTGCCACCCACGGCGACATTGAGTTTTGGCGACCTGTATCCAGACGACACGTAGATCGGGACTCCAAAGTTATCTCTGATAGGTTGAAAGACATTCTTAGCTATCTTCTTTAGGTTAGCTACCTCCTTTTCTCCTGGAGTGTTGTCGATTCCCTTTCTGGATGCTGTTATGCTTTTTACGCATTCCTTTAGGGTCAAATTTTTGGACAGTTTCATTCCTCTTCTTATTGAAGTCTTTTAATTTCATTCGTGGGTTGAAGTAACCCTTAGCGCCCATCAGCTCCTACAAGAGCTGGACGTCCGCATTCCCTTTCCTCCGCCTCTACCAAAGTTTATTCCTCCGCCACGATTACTGCTAAAGCTACCTCTTCTGCCTCTACCACCAGCCAGTTTTGGTTTTCTCTTTTTTGCCTTGGCTGGCTTTGGCTTCCGCTCCCTAAGGGTTCCTCCATAGAGGTTAGCGGATGACGGTGCGGCGGCACCCCTCTTCTTTTTTTCGTCGCCTCCCGTCATGACTTGCGCTGCCTGACGTTGTATTCTCCGCCTCCTACGACAGCGCCAGTAATAAGCCCTGCCGCTCCTCTTACGAGACGCTTGTTGCGGCGCTTGCGGTATGCTGCTGCCTTCTGCTCAGCTGTCCTGGGGTCAGGAAGTCTGCGATTACGAGCAGTGTACTTGTCTTCTTTCCTGGACTGCCTAGCGACCTTTCTGGGGTTCTTTTTTGCTTTCATCGCCCTACTCCTCTGCCTTTAAGGATATCTGCAAATGTAACCTTTCCGTCTCCAGTAAGGTCTGGGAACTTACCTCCCCTTCGGTAGATCTTTCCGCCCATAGCCATTTTGCGACCTGGTGCAGGCTGTCCTCCTGGCCCTCTCATTTGACCGAGCTTTTCCATAAGGTCTTCCATCTTTGATGCTCCTGGTCCACCGAGGTTCCTGCCAGCTTCGGTGCCTCTCATCTGGCCGTCAAGAGTAGACTCGTCAAGAACGAAATTACCCTCTTCGTTTCTTACGTATGGGAAGTCCTCATCAGGAATAAACATATTGCCTTCCTCATCTTGGCCTTGAGCGTACTCGTTCCAGTTTCCGTAAACCTTAAAAGAACCTGGGGTGTCCTCCCAAACTTGGTCAGGAGCATCGTAGTCAAGCTCTTCGTTTTTATTTACCCAAACGAACTCCCTAGACTCCCCGTTCGGCATTTGATCCATACGAACGGTAGACGCAAACTGGCCAACAAGGGTTCCTCCACCCTCCTGCTGAGGAGACTCTTTCTTCTTCTCCATCATTTGTCTGATCATGTCAGACATGGTGCTGTTCTGCATCATTAGGATCCTGCGTTAGGTGTTGTTCCTTTGGTCTTGCGGCGAACGCTAAAATCTTTGCGATCAACAACCTTGTCCTTGATGTTTGAGAGCCCCTTAGCCTTCCCAGCCTTGGTTGCCCTTTGCTTTTCTTTAGTGACCAACCTAGAAGCCTGGTTTCCGCCATACACGGTCTTTCTCTTCTTGTCTTCGTCTTTGGTTTTGATGACGGTTCTGTTTCCGACAGTTTTAATATTCTTGGCCTTTTTGGCAGCCCTACCCATTACTCTGTCCCCTTTTCTCTCTCTACGGACATCCTTCTTGTCAGCGCCCTGAGCGACGACCTTACCGCCTTTTCCGTAAGACCTTTCTTGTCTCTTCTCCGCTCTTTCGTTAAGCTTGGAAACTCTCCTAGAGGTTCTGTTAGCCACCCTCTTTACAGCCTTTGCTTTAGCAGCGCTTTTTCTCTTTGCATTTTTAGAAAGATCCCTGTCCAAACGCATCTCTGCTCTAGCCCCTATTCGGGCAGCCTGTCCAACCCTTCCTTTTTCAGCTGCACTTTCAGCTCGTGCGGTGCTCTTTCTGTACTGCTTTAGGTCTCTTTTTGCAGAACCTTTGTTTGCCCTAGAAAACGCCTTAGCGCCTTTTTCAGAAGCCTTTTTGTTTCCAGCCTCCTTTATAGCTTCTGCCCTAGCTGCCGCTCCAGCAGCTCTGACCTTAGACCTTTGGTTCAAAGCCGTGTTCAACTTCTCTTTGACCTTTTCTTTGAGCTTTCCGCCCATTCTGTAGTGTTTTCCTGGCATAATTAGTTCTTTTTGCGGTCGGCAATGACCATGTTAATGAGTGCATCAAGCCAACCGAAGACCTTGTTGTCTTCTTCCGTAGGAGTGATGTTCACGATAATCTTTACGAATGCGAGCAGTCCAATAGCAAGCTCGCCAATGTTAGCGACGATAAAGTTCCAGACAGCGCTGCCTTCTTCGACAGCGTCCATAACGACTTCTGGGTTGTCTACCACGGCGGTGACGGTATCAATTACGGCTGGAATAGTGTCAATGAGAGTAGTATCCATGAAGCAAATATAGTTATTATTAGTTACCGCCTCCCCTGAAGAAGTCTAGCGACAACCAACCCAGTCAGTATATCTTTTTGCTTAGAAGTTTCTGTACTATCTGCGGGTGGTATATGAGGAGAAGGCTCTGGAGCCCTGGGAATAATAAGCGGTTCTTCTTCTCCTTTCATCATTTCAGCTATCTTCTGACTAAGGATTATCAGCGGGCTAACCCCTGTGATCACACCTCCGTTTTTGTACTCCGCTTTACTCTCCAGTTTAGTTCTTCGTATGTAATCACCGCTTTCATCTCTAGAAAGAGTGCTACCCAACTGCCTTTCCTCTGGAGTGGCCCTGCTCTCCCACTTCCTACGAGCGATCTCTCTGTCCATGCTCTTCCCTTGAGCACCTCTATAAGGAAGGTCGTAGTTTATCGGCCTCCTTTTTCTGCCTTTTGGATTCTTTCCCATCATTTTGTGTACTTTGATTGACGACGATTCTTCTT